>VYKS01000063.1_pt1 | contig 71834 bp, 77 predicted proteins | sample 5114511 | NCBI WGS metagenome assembly VYKS01 (sample SAMN12291795, study PRJNA351875) | freshwater metagenome | isolation source: freshwater lake | place: USA: Michigan, Gull Lake | collected 2011-07-05 | reverse complement strand
GCCCGTGGTGCCGGACCCGATCAAGACCAACGGCGACAGCGCGGCCGAGGAGCTGCGCCTGCTGATCGAGCGGATCGAGCGGATCCGCGAAGAGAAGCGGGCAGTGGCAGACGATGAGCGGGACGTGTTCAGCGAGGCCAAGGCGCGGGGATACGACGCCAAGGGCCTGCGCGCGATCCTGACCCTGCGCCAGAAGGAAAAGCACGTCCTCGACGAAGAGGAAGCGATCATCGAAACCTATCGCTCCGCGCTGGGGATGCTGTGATGGCCGCGCCCGTCCCACCGCGCCGCTGGCGTCGCCTCGCCCAGATCGCTTTCGTCGGTCTCGCCGCGATCGTCGCAGTCCCCTTCATCATCGTCGCGCTGTTCGGCGCGGCGGGAGGGCGGCGCTGATGCCCAGCATCTGTGATGTCCCCGGCTGCGATCACACCCGCCGCCGCAACCAGCGTCTCTGCGGCCGCTGCTACGGTCGGCTCACCGGCGAGCTGCGCGTCGCAATCAGCGAAGCGCATCACCAGCGCCGCTGGCCCGATTGGCGCGAGGCGCGCCGCCGCGCTGCCACATTCCTCAACCTCGACCGCGCCGCCCCTGCTCGACCCACGACCTCACCCCACGTCGCCTACGAACTGCAGGCGTGCATGCTCGGCGAAAGGAGCGACGCATGACTCGCCCCATCGCCTACTACAACGAGAATGACGCTGAGGCGGCAGCGTGGATTCTCGAGAACATCAAACTGGGGCTGATTGCCCCCGGCGTGGTCGATACGCGCTGCATAACGGAAGTCCGCCCCAATGACCTCGTCGGTTTCACGCAACACCACTTTTTCGCCGGCATCGGCGGATGGTCCTATGCAGCTCGACTTGCTGGATGGCCTGACGATCGCGCCATCTGGACCGCCTCCTGCCCCTGCCAGCCCTTCTCGGCGGCAGGAAAAGGTCTCGGAACCGATGATCCAAGGCATCTGTGGCCGTACCTATTTCGCCTCTGGCGTGCCTTCCGGCCCGCTTGCGGCGTGGGAGAGCAGGTTGCGGGAGCGCCTGGCTACCGTTGGTTCGACGGAGTCAGCGCTGATCTGGCGCGAGAAAATTACGCCAGCCGGGTTGTCGATATCCCGGCTCTCGCCGTCGACGCTCCACATCAACGGAACCGGCTCTACTGGGTTTCTCTGGCCAACGACGAGGGCGAGCGCGAGCGAATCTCGGACTTGGCGCGAGTGTCCGACGCACGGCAATGGTCATGGTCGCATCCTACATGCGATGCAGAACGAGATCGGGGTGCGCCAGCCAACGATTGCATCCTGGATCACGGCGAGCGCCCGCGATTGGAAGGACACCGCGGGGATGGCGATTACGGCCAGCGACGGTCGGAAGCGGATCGATCAGCTCCCGCGTCAAATGGTTTCGGCCGCAACGGAAGCTGGTGGGCAGGGGCAGACTGGATCGACTGTCACGACGGGAAAGCGCGCCGGGTCGCCGACGCCAGCGCACCCCTGCTGGTTGATGGGTTTCCCAATCGAATTCTTGCATGGCGCGGCTTCGGTAACGCGATCGTCCCGCCGCTCGGCGCGGAAGTAATCGGCGCGCTGCGCGACATCCTCGACGCCTCCCCAAAGGACATGGCCGCATGAGCGATACCCTCGCCCTAGAGGTGCCGCCGCAAACCCTGCGCTCGCATCAGGTCCACACCCTCCCCTCGCTGCAAATGGCGATCGAGGATTTGCTGCGCGCCGCCCGCGACGCCGGAAACACCGGCCCCATCAACCTCGCCGACTTCGATCCGAAGCACGGGGTGACGGTCGCCCTCACCCGCGACGACCGCGGCGCGATGGCGATCACCTTCCGTCGGGGGAAGCGCCTCACCGCTGCAGTCCCCGAGCTGGGCCGCACCGCCGCCGCATGACCCACGCCGCGCGCCCGATGAAATTCGAGCAGATCCGCTGCGGGGTCGCGGAGGCGCGCGCGATCACGGGGCTTTCCAACAGGACGCTTCAGGATCTAGCGTCGCGTGGAGCGATTCCCGGTGCATCGAAGCCGGCGGGGCGATGGCTCTTCGTGGTGGCTGACCTGAAGCGCTGGTCTGCGCGGGTGAATCGAGCGGCAGAGGCAAAATGGCCAAGAACATCTACGAGCGGAACGGCATCTATTGGGCGCGTTTCAAGGTCGCCGGCGTCGAGTACCGCGAAAGCCTACGAACACGTTCTCTCAAGGTCGCGGAGAAACGGCTGATCGCGCGCCGCGAGGCAATCGAGAACCAGGCGCACTATGGGATGGCCGGCCCGATGAGTTGGGAAGCTGCCGTCGTCTCCTGGGCAGCGGCGATGGAACACGAAGTCAGGGCGAAGACCAAAAGCGCCAAGACCGTCGATCGCTACACCGACAGCCTCGCCCAGCTCCGCCAATGGCTCGATGGTCGCGAGGTGCATCAGATCGACGGGGAGTGTATCCGCGAGCTGGTGAAGGGTCGCAAAGCCCAGCACCTCACCAACGCGACGATTCGACGCGACCTAACGGCGGTGGCCAGCGTGCTCGATCACGCGATCGATGAGGGATGGATCGAGGGGGACGTGAACGCCGCCCGCGCCTTCCCGCGCAAGCGGCTTCAGGAGCGGCGCGACCCGATCGTACTGCCAACCGACGCGTCGATCCGCCTGACGGTCGGCCCCAAGCGGACGCGATTCGGCGACATGATGCTGCTCGCCCGCGAAACGGGGATGCGCGAGGAAGAAATCGCAGGCCTGGAACACAGCCAGATCGACCTCGTCGGCCGCCACGCGACGATCATCGGCAAGCGCAACCGCCTCCGCACCGTGTCCCTCAACCGCAAGGCGATCGAGATCCTCAAGCGCCAGCCCCGCTTCCTCAAATGCCCCTATGTGTTCTGGCACCTGGACGAGGACGCCGACGGCAAGCCGATCGCACAGCGCTATCGCAACGTCGCATCGAACTTCGCCGACTACACGACGCGCGCCGAGCGCCGGGCCGAAAAGGCCGACCTCGAATACCGCCGCTTCCGCTTCCACGACCTGCGCCACCTGTTCGCCGTCGAATACCTCCGCCTCGGCCGGGGCGGCATCTACGACCTGCAGCGCGAGCTGGGTCACACCAGCGTCAAGACCACCGAGATCTATCTCGCCTATCTCACGCCCGAACAGGCATCTGCGGCGATGTCTGGGCATACGCGAAGAGCAAAAGCGCAATGATCAATCGTCCGCCCAGCGGCAGCACCATCGACCTGACCGACGAGCAACTGGCAAAGATCGGCTTGGTCGCCGCGCTCGAAGCACAGTCGAAAGACCATGTTTGGCTGGCGATAAAGGCCCTCGATCGGCTGGACGGGACAGCTTGGGTGAAGCGGAAAAACGACAAATTTTTTGAGCTCACCGCGTCCGCACTCCGCGTTGCGGAGAACGTAGACCAGCAACTCTTCGAGGTTCTCACGGATGTCGAACAGCTTCGGCTCGATTTGGGCTGGCGACGCAACGCGATCCTGCACGCCACTTGGGCTAATGACGGCAAGGGCCAGCTGGTCACCCGCGACTGGAAGCGCGGAATCAATCTTGACCTAGCCGCACTCGACGAAGCGATCGCCATAGGAAGCCAACTCAGCCTGGCATCGAAGGCCGCAGTGATGCGAATTGCCGACCTTATCGCTTCCGGCGCAATGCAACAGGGCTCGCCCGTAGCGCCATGCGTGCATGTGCGATCTTCGAACAACACCGATGTCTGCTTCTAGGGTGGCACAAAACCGGGCACACAAGCGCCGGTCTGCTAGAGGGACTTGACCCAAGAAGCGCGTAAATCCGGGCTTTTTAGCGCCCACCGTCGATTTCACCAGCGGGTTTTGTAAACCGAAGGTCGCGGGTTCGATTCCTGCAACCGGCACCACCCCCCAAATCCTAGCCGGCGCGCAGCTCGATCATCCCTTGCGCCTCGAGATGGTCGAGGAAGGCGAGCGTATCGGCCTCGACCCGTTCGAGCGGCGCCTGATAGGCGGTCGCGAGATCCGCGCACAGATCGCGCACCGACACGGGATACCCAATCCGCGACCAGATCGCGCGGCTGGTCTCCTTCAGCGCCATATACTGGCCGGTGTCGATGCTCATCAGCACCGTCTCGGCATCGACACTGGCGTCGAGCACCGTGTCACTCCGCACGACTATCATATCCAGCGACACCATGTTCCCTACCCTTTCGGCACATCGACACCCTCTTAGGGTCGCGGGACGTCGATGCCTATCGCCATGCGACAGGATCGCCGGGAACGATTGAGGCAATCCGAGCTTGGAGACGACCGCGCGCTGAAACCGGCCCTCACTGATTGCAGCCCTGGCTCCAGCGGATGAACCGGCCAACCTGCACGGCGCGCGGCAGCATCTGCGCATAGTCGAAGCGGCGCGCCTCGGCAGCGGCGGCATCCTCGGGCCAGTCGTCGATCAATTGCTTCAGGCGCGGCAGATCGAGCATTTCTGCGGCGAGCGGGACATTGGCCAGCCGCTCGATCTCCGCCGCAAAGCTCTCGCGCTGGGCCGAGATCCGGGTGAACCATTCGGGGTTCTGCCGCCCGAGCCGCCGCTCGGCCAGCATCCCGTCAGGCAGACGGTCCGCGAGGACCCGGCGCGCGAGGCTGCGCTGGACGCCGCCCAGCAGATACTGTTCGCGCGGTATCGCGAGGCAGAATTCGACCAGGTCGGGGTCCGCCAAGGGATCGCGCAGCTCGATCCCGCAAACGGTCCGGATCGTGCGGATGTTTTCGATCAGATGCACCCGCAGGGGACCGAGAAGCTGCGCGAGGAGCTTTCGGCTGTCGGGGCCGTAGAGCGAAAGCCCGTCCTTGCCCTGCTCCTGCAGCACGGCGTTGAGGCCGACGGCGGCGGCAAAGTCGGACCGGATCGCGGCATATTTGGTGGACGGCGCGGCATCGCCATGGCGCCAGCGCCACAATGCCGCGCGCAGTTTGGGCGGCAACGCGGGGAGCAGCACCTCTCCCTTCAGCGTTCCCCAGATCGTGTTCTGCCGGTAGCGCGCAGCGCCAGGCAGCAACCTGACAAACTGGTCGATCCGCCCGCCGCGCGCCAGATCGGCGAGACCGCGCAACCCGTTAAAGCTGAGCGTCACATTGCCCGACTGGCCGGTCAGCAACACCGAATGACCATCGCGTTGCGCGGCGCGGTACGCGGAATCGAACCAGCCGATATGCGCGGCGTTGATCTGCGGGCGCCCGCCGGCCACGAAAAAACGGGTAGGATCGTCCTCGAACGACGCAGGATCGGTGGAATGGCAGAAGTGCGGGCGGAGGTTGGGGTGCAGCGCCGCAAGCGCCTCGACATGCGGGCGTTCGCGATCATACCAACCGCCCCGCTCGGCAAGGTCATGCCCAGGCGGAGGCTCGACCGTGTAGCTGTCCAAAGGATCGGGAGCGATCATCCGCGCCGCCGACGCGGCGACGGCCGAGCTGTCCAGTCCGCCCGACAGCAGCGCCCCTGGAGTATCGATTGCGCGCAAGCTGCGCCGAACCGCCTGATCCAGCAGCGCGCGTGCCGCCTCGACCCCAGCCTCCGGCGATTTTAGCGCGATGCGGCGGCGCGGATCGACCTGCCAGAACAACTGTTCCTGCACGCCGCCCGGACCGGCGACCAAGTGCGTGCCGGGCAGCGCCAGCCGGATATCCTTGTACAGCGTGGCAGCGGGGTCGCCGACATTGACTGTGAACTGAAGCGCCAGCTGAAGCGGATCGATCTGGTTGGGAACGCCGGGAAATTGATGCAGCGCGCTCAGCGTGGTCGCGAACCAGAATCCGCCTGCGCGCGCGTGCCAATAGAGGGTCCGCGCCGCCATCGGCGCGACGACGAGGTGCAGCTGGCGCGCGCGCGGATCCCATAGCGCGCAGCAGAAGTCACCTTGCAGCCGGTGCAGCGCGTCGAAGCCATGGCGGCTCAGCCATGCCGCAACGATCTGGGAATCGGGCGCGCGCGGAGCGAGGCCCAGTTCCACGCGCAGTCGTTCGGGATCGAAAAGATAGCCGTCGAATAGCGCGACACGACCGGCCGCATCCGGGGCGGGTTGGCGCTCGGCGCGATCTTCTGCGGTGACGATACGCTGCCCATGCGCGAATGCAGCAATTTCGTCGCGCCATATCCGCGGCTTGGCGATACCGGTACTTAGAAAATCGACGCCGACCCGTGCCCGATCCTGTTCGGTCAGCGCTTCCGCGGCATATGCGATATAACCGCGAAACTCGCTCATCTGGCTTTGGTCGAACTAGTTCCCGACGTCAGGACCCAGACAACAAACCGTCGCCATCGTCGCCCGGGTTCGAAAAGAACTGCGTGAATTCGGCGACGGAAAAGGTCTCGATCGACTCCAGCGGTGCGACCCACTGACCCGGCTGAAGCTCTTCCCGATCGACCTGCTGCATTTACATGCCGATTTCCCCTGAATTGTGCCGCATGCAGGTACCGCGACGTTTCATTAAAGCGCGGTCACTGGCGCTTAAGCAAAGCCACTTCTTTGATACCCACCCCGGATACAGAGATCAACCAAAAGCCGCGGCGCGGACGCTTCGGCACCGACAATCTCCGTTCGCCGTGCCGGCATTCGAACGAAACCAACGCGATAGTCGCACCCGCGCACTTTCCCCCTCGCCTTTCCCGCCCGCACGGCTAAACATCGCCACAGCTGACAACGTTATCAGGAGAGGCGCATTGGCCGCACCCGTCATCGATATGAGCTCGACCGACCCGAAACCGGGCGATCCGGGCGCGCAGGGGGTGAACGCCCCGGACCTGCAGGTCTTCGTCTTCGCGCTGTTCTTCATCTTCGGCGGCATCACGTCGCTCAACGACGTCATCATCCCCAAGCTGAAGGAGCTGTTCACGCTCAACTTCACCCAGGCGATGCTGATCCAGTTCTGCTTTTTCACCGCCTATCTGGTGATCGGCATTCCCGGCGCGAAGCTGGTCAAGAAGCTGGGTTACATGCGCGGCGCGGTCGCGGGCCTGGTCATCATGATCGTCGGCTGCCTGCTCTTCATCCCTGCGGCACAGACTGCGACCTATGCCCTGTTCCTCGGCGCATTGTTCGTGCTGGCGAGTGGGGTAGTAATCGTGCAGGTCGTTGCCAACCCGCTGATTTCGCTGCTCGGCCAGCCGCAGACCGCGCATAGCCGCCTAACCTTTGCGCAGGCGTTCAATTCGCTCGGCACCACGGTGTTTCCTTATGTGGGCGCGATCGTGATCCTCGGCAGCCTTGCCGCGGTGACCGCCGACCAGCTGTCGGGAGCCGAGCTCGACGCCTACCGCACCGCGGAAAGCCAGGCGATCGTCAACGGCTATCTCGGCATCGCCGCAGCGCTCGCGGTCGTCGCAATCGCCGTCTGGGCGTTTCGCAACCGGCTTCCGCACAGCGCCGACACGATGGGCGACAAGGAATTCGTCAGCGTCCCGCGCTATGCCGCCGGCCTCGTGCTGTTCATCATCGGCGCGGTTCTCGCGGCCGAGGTCAATGCAATCGCTGGGCTGGTGCTGATCATGGCGGCCCCGGTGGTCTGGCTCTACGGCAACGACCTGTTGTCGCGCCGCCGGTTCAGCTTCGGCGCGCTGTGCATCTTCCTCTATGTCGGTGCCGAGGTTTCGATCGGCTCGCTGATCATCAACTACCTCGCGCTCGACCGGGTGCTCGGTCAGCCGGAATCGGTGATCGGCTGGATGGTGTCGATCTACTGGGGTGGCGCGATGGTCGGTCGCTTCATCGGATCGGCGCTGATGCGGGTCATCAGCCCGGGCAAGCTCCTCGCCTTTGTTGCGGTCGGCGCGATCGCACTGATCGTGATTTCCGCCAACACTACCGGGACCGTCGCGGCCTACTCGCTGCTCGCGATCGGGCTGATGAACTCGATCATGTTCCCGACGATCTTCAGCCTGGCGAGCGAAAAGCTGGGCAGTCGCGCCGCGGACGGGTCGGGGATCATCAACGTTGCGATCTTTGGCGGCGCAGTCATCCCGCTGGCGACCGGCGCGATTGCCGACAACACCGGCAGCCTCGCACTCGCCTTTGCGCTCCCGGCCCTGTGCTACGCGATCATCGCCGGCTTCGGCTATTATGCCCGTCGTCCCTATGACGGGCCGGTCGCGGGCTGACCCGAAAAGGTCGAAGGGGCCGGCGGAGGGATATCGCCGGCCCCTTCTTCGGGGGATCTGAGAGGGGGCGTGCGGTTCGCGCGTCCCCTTATTTCATGTCAGGCCGCGATCGCGTCCTGGCTGGGCAGGCCGGGCATGGCATCGACCCAGTAATCATCGACCGAGCAACCCGGCACCAGCGACGGCGCACACAGCAGCGCGACGCAATCGGCGAGCTGCGGGGCCTCCATCGGGCCGATCGTCTCTTCGACCAGCTCTTCACTCGCGCCCGGAGCAGCCAGGAGGCGCTCACGCGCCGCGTTCCACAGTCGGGTCGCATCGGTCAGGGTCAGCGTGACGCTCACACGGAACTCGGGCTGGGGGCCCATCCCCCAAACGCGGCGGTCGGGGTCGTTCTTCAGCAACTGCGTTTCACGCGGGTCCATCATGCGCCTTCCCTGCTTTCAAGCGCCAATATCTCGCCTTCCAAATGGCCATTTCGTTGCCGAAGCGAAATACTGCACGATTACCTATTGTAGAAATACAAGCCCCATTCCGGTCACCGAATTCGGTCACGCGGCATGGCTGGTTGCTGCCACGCTGCACATCGCGCGGGCATGGGCGCCGACGATGCACAGTTCGGCATAAAGCCGGTCCCACATCGTTGCCGGAATGGTCAGCACCGCCTCTTCGAGCAGATGGCGACGCAGTTCGACCCGGACGACCGGATCGTGGCTGAGGCTGAAGGTCATCGGGAGCGGGCCGAGCGAGCTTTCGTCGGCGAGCTGCTCGCGACCTGCCAGCCGCGCGGCGACGAGGTATCCGCACAACAGGTCGGCGCTGTGGACGTCAAGGCGGACCTCGGTCGCCAAGTCGGGCCGGGCGAGACGGATCGCCGGACCCAGCACGCTGGCTTCGATCGAGATCCGCAGTCGGATACCGGTCGCGTCAATGATTTCACGGATGCGGGGGGCGCTGGTTACCATGACGATGTTATAGAAACGTCAACCTTGTCACGGATGCCGCGCGGTCGAATTCTCCGCAAAAATGCGACGGTTAACACCGCGCACAAGAAAACGGGCCGGAACGCTTGCGCGTCCCGACCCGCCTTTGTCAGGGTAGTTTGTATTAACGGAACAGCGACGTGATCGTCTGCGGCGCCTGGTTGGCGATCGACAGCGCCTGAACGCCAAGCTGCTGCTTGACCTGCAGAGCCTGCAAGCGAGCCGATTCCTTCGCCAGGTCGGCGTCGACAAGGTTGCCGATGCCGCTCTCGATCACGTCCGACAGCTTGCTGACGAACGACTGCTGGCCCTCGATCTTACGCGAGGCAGCGCCCAGGGTGCTCATCTTGGTGTTGATGGCAGTGGCCTGGGTCTCGAGAGTACCCACCATCGTCTCAGCCGTAGCGGCATCGGTGAAGGTGGTGCCGATCGCGGTCACGATCGCGGTGAAGTCCTGGTTCGCCACGTCGAGCGTGTCAGCCGCCATGTCGGTCGACTGAAGCGCGCTCACCGAGCCGCTTGCCGCCTTCAGCAGATTGGTGCCATTGAATTCGCTCGAATCAATGACGGTTTCGATCTGCTCCTTGAGCCCATCGAAATCTGCTGCGAGCGACGTACGGCTCGCCGAGTCCAGACCGGCGTCCGAAGCTTCGATCGCCTTGGCCTTCATCTGATTGACGAGGTCGGAGATCTGCTCGGCACCGGCAACCGCCACGTCAACCGTGCTCTTTGCACGGCTCAGCGACGAACCGACCGACTTCAGGCCACCCAGGTCGCCGCGAAGCGTCTGGGCAACAGCGAAGGCAGCCGAGTCGTCCTTGGTCGACGCGACGCTCATGCCGGTGTTGATGCGGCTCTGGGTGGTGGCCAGGGACTTGTTGGTCTGATTCAGGCTCTGGAGAGCCGCCATCGCGCCAACGTTCGTGTTAACGGAAAAACCCATGATCATATTCCTTCTGGAAGAGGTGGCCGCTTCTGCGGCCAGGGCCAAGACGCAGACCCAACGACGCGACACGTCACATGCCCCGCACATGCTTTCTGGAGGGTTCTGAGGGGTGCCGGTCGCGGTCGGGCAAGATTGATGGTTAACCGCGCATTATCCTTCGTTTCGGAGATGTTACGGGTCAGGATTTCGTAAGGGCACGGCCCGGTTCGCGCGACCGAGGCTGCCACGCGGCGTCTATAAAAGGCGGACGCAGACCGCTGCTGTCCGCAGGTCGCGACGAAAAAGGCTTTTAAATGATGATGCAGAACTGGCCGATCTGGCGAAAGCTCGCCCTTTCCTTTCTTGCCCTTGTTGTCACGTTCGGCGGCGTCAGCGCGCTGATCGTCACCAGCATTACGGGGCTGGAAAAGGCACAGCACGAAAAGGAAAATGCGTATGCCGGCGCCCGCGCCAGCCAGACGCTGTTGTACCTGACGCTCGAGCAGATGAATGCCGTGCGCGGGTTCACCATCCTGGGCCAGGAAGCATTTTACGAAACCTATGTCGAAAATCGCGACAAGGTGGCGGCGGCGGTCGAGGAAATCCGCACCGTGTCTCAGGGTCAGAATTTCGATGCCCTGATCACCGAATACTCCGCTGCGACTGCCGAATGGCAGAAGGACAAGCTGGCGCCGGCAATCGCCCTCGCCCGCGATCCGGCGACCCGCGCCGAAGCCCAGGAGCTGGCCGGCAAGAAACAGCTGAGCCGCATTCGCGACGCGATCAAGGCACTCGACGCCGCACAGAAGACGCGCATGGAAGCTGCCGATGTCGAGGAAGCCGCATGGCGCAGCCAGGCGCACTGGGCGCTGGGCATCGGCATCGCGCTGATGATCGCACTGTCGGGCGGCCTTGCCTGGTTGCTCAACCGGTCGATCGCCAATCCGATCGCCGACATGGTCGGCAAGATGGGGCGGCTGGCGTCGGGCGACCATGCGGTGGAGGCTGAAACCGGCGACCGCCGCGACGAGATCGGCGATATGGGCCGCGCGCTGCACGTCTTCCGCGACGCCGCGATCGCCAAGGAAGCGGCAGACGTTGCCAAGCGCGCCGATGATGCTGCGCAGAAGCGCATCGTCGACCTGCTGAGCGGCGCGCTCAAGCGGCTGTCGGCTGGCGACGTCTCCCACAGCATCGACGCCGACGTTGCCCCCGCCTATCAGACGCTGCGCGACGACTATAACGCAGCGGTCGCCGGCCTTCGCAACCTGGTCTACGCCGTCGGCCAGAGCGTCGAGGCGATCCGCACCGGCACCAACGAAATCGCGAGCGCAACGAACGATCTGGCCCGCCGGACCGAGAGCAACGCCGCCTCGATCGAGGAAACTGCGGCAGCCGTGACGCAGATCGACGGCAGCGTCCGCGCCAGCTCGACTGCTGCAGCTGACACCGTGACCCGCGCCGACCGTGCGCATGGCGCAGTGGTCTCGGGCCGTTCGGTCGCGGAAGAGGCGATGCAGGCGATGACCCGCGTTTCGGACAGCGCCAAGGGCATCGACGACGTGATCGAAGGCCTCGACAAGATCGCGTTCCAGACCCGCGTGCTTGCCATGAACGCCGCCGTTGAAGCCGGCCGTGCGGGTGAAGCGGGCCGTGGCTTCGCGGTCGTTGCCGACCTCGTCTCCGCACTCGCCATGCGCGCCGAGGAAGAATCGAAGCAGGCCCGCGAACAGCTGACCGCGACGCAGGTCGATATCGAGGGCGCGGTTCAGGCCGTGCGCCGCGTCGACGCCGCGCTGGTCGGTATCGCCACCGATGTCGATGAAGTGAACGGCCTGCTGGCCACCGTCGCCGAAGGCAGCCGGTCGCAGGCAACCGCGATCAGCGAGGTGTCCGGCGCGATCCAGTCGCTCGACACCTCGACGCAGCAGAACGCGGCCATGGTCGAGCAGACGTCGGCAGCGGCACAGGCGCTCAGCACCGAAGCCGATCGTCTGGCGCAGCATGCCAGCGCGTTCCAGCCGGTGGCGGGATCGCACCGCCACAGCGCTGCCGAATTCGACATGGCGGCCTGAACTTTACCCCTTCGCGCTGCCTTCCCGGAGCGCGAACGGCCCGCCCCCGCCCGTCACCCACTCCCTCGTGGTGACGGCCGGTTGGGCGGGCCGAATTGTTTATTCTCCGCCCGAGGCACCACTGCCGGGGCGGCGATAGACCTGCTCACCCCCGACCCAGGTTTCGATGACCACCGTCGCCCGCAGGTCGCTCGACGAAGCCAGCAGCGGGTCGCGGTCCACCACGATGAAATCTGCGCGCATCCCCGGCGCGAGATGTCCGAACTTGCTTTCGGCAAAGCCGGCATAGGCGGCGTCAGTGGTGAAGGCGCGCCAGCTGCGCTCCCGCGTCAACGCTTCTTCGGGCCGCCAGCCGCCAATCGGCTGACCCTGCGCATCCTGCCGGGTGAAGCCGGTTGCCCAGCCTTCGAACGGATTGGGGCTTTCCACCGGATAGTCCGAGCCAAAGGCGATGCGTGCGCCGCTGGCCAGCATCGACTTCCACGCATAGGCGCCGGTGAGGCGCGCCTGGCCAACCCGCGCCTCCGCCATGGTGCGGTCACTGCTCTGGTGAACCGGCTGCATCGACGCGATCACGCCCAGCTTGCCAAAGCGTGCCAGATCCGCGGGATCGACGACCTGCGCATGTTCGATGCGCCAGCGGCGATCGCCGTTGAACGTGTCGCTGACCTCCGCAATCGCGTCCAGCACCTGCTGATTGGCGCGGTCGCCGATCGCGTGGATCGCGAACTGGAACCCGTCCATCGCGCCCCGGACGATCAGGTTCGACAGCTGGGTATCGGTCAGGAACGGCAGGCCGCGATTGCCCGGCGCGTCGCTGTACGGTGCCTTGAGCCACGCCCCCCGCGAGCCGAGTGCACCGTCGGTGTAGAGCTTGATCCCGCCCATCCGCAGCTTGTCCGCATAGAGCCACGGCGTCGGCCCGTTGCCACCGACGCGCAGTGCGGTGTCGACGCCATCCGAATAGCTCATGATGCGCACGCGCAGCAGGCCGAGATCGCCCATCCGGCGGTACGTCATCCAGTCATCGACGCTGGTCCCCATGTCGGCGGTGGCAGTGACCCCCATCGACAGCAGCAGTTCCTGCGCCTTGAGAAAGGCCGCGTTGCGGTCGCGCGGGGTGGGCTGAGGCAGCGCCTTTTCGATCAGCTCCATCGCCGCATCGACGAACACGCCGCCGGGCTTGCCCGCGACCAGCTCGATCCGGCCGCCCGCCGGGGATCTGGTGGCGGGAGTAATCCCCGCCGCTTTCAGCGCCGCGCTGTTCGCCCAGCCGGCATGACCATCGGCGCGGACCAGCCAGGTCGGGACGTCGCCCGTCGCTGCATCCAGTTCCGCCGCGGTGGGGAAGCGGCCAAGGCCCCAGACTTCCTGATTCCATCCGCCGCCCGTGATCCAGCGGCGCGTGGGGTTTTCGGCGGCATAGCGGCGGATCGCATCCTGCGCCTGCGCGAGCGAGCGGGTCGTCGACAGGTCGAGCGCGAGCGCGCGGAAGCCGAGGTTCATGACGTGCCCGTGTGCGTCCACCATGCCGGGGATCACCACCCGCCCCTTCAGATCGGCGCGCCAGTCCGGGCGCTCGGGCCGCTTTTCGCCACGCTTGAGCAGCTTCACCACCTTGCCGTCGCGCGACATCACGATGCCGGTGAAGCGGACAACCTCGCCATTCTCATCCAGCGTGATCCCGTCGACATTGTCGACCAGCGCATCGGCAAGCGCAGGGACAGGCAGCAACAGTGCAGCGATCAGGGCAAGCGAAACGGGAAGGCGCACGCAGGTCTCCACAAAACAGGGCCGGGCACAAAGCTGCCCTATGGACCGGTTTCGAATAGGCGGTGTTCCCCCGTCGCGCCAGATGGTCTAGGGCCGCGCCACCGGCCCGGCGGCGTTTCCGGGATTGCGAAAGATTCACGATGGCAACTCAGGCTGCGTCCGCCCCGACTCCCCTCCCCCTCGCTTTGGCCGATGTGCAGATGGCGGCGGAGCGGATTGGCGGGTCGATCGTGCGCACGCCGACCTTGCACAGCAAGACACTGTCCGACCTGACCGGCGCGACCGTGTATCTGAAGTTCGAGAATCTTCAGTTCACCGCGGCGTACAAGGAGCGCGGCGCGCTCAACACGCTGCTTCAGCTCGACGATGCGGCGCGGGCGAAGGGCGTGATCGCCGCCTCCGCCGGCAACCATGCGCAGGGCCTGGCCTATCACGGCAACCGCCTGGGCATTCCGGTCACGATCGTCATGCCCAAGCCGACTCCCACGGTGAAGGTGACCCAGACCGAGGGCCATGGCGCGAGCGTGATCCTGGAAGGCGAAACGTTCGACGAAGCCTATGCGCATGCGCGGCAGCTGGAGGCGTCCAACGGCTATACCTTTGTCCACCCGTTCGACGATCCGCGGATCATGGCGGGTCAGGGCACGGTGGCGCTGGAGATGCTGGCGGATGCGCCCGATATCGACACGCTGATCGTGCCGATCGGCGGCGGCGGGCTTGTGTCCGGCATGGCGACGGTGGCGAAGGCCGCCGGCCGGGCGATCGAGGTCGTCGGGGTCGAGGCCGAGCTGTTCCCGTCGATGTACAATCGCGTGAAGGGCACCGATCTCGCCATTGGTGGCGACACGCTGGCCGAGGGTATCGCCGTCCGTGAGCCCGGCACGATCACCGCGCAGGTGATCGAGGCGTTGGTCGACGACATCGTGCTGGTCAGCGAGCGCAAGCTGGAGGAATCGGTCAGCCTGTTGCTGCAGATCGAAAAGACCGTGGTCGAAGGCGCGGGTGCCGCGGGCCTTGCGGCACTGCTCTCCAATCAGGAGCGGTTTGCGGGCCGGACGATCGGCATCGTGCTGTGCGGCGGCAATATCGACACGCGGCTGCTCGCCAATGTGCTGCTGCGTGACCTTGCTCGTTCGGGCCGGCTCGCGCGGTTGCGCATCCGGTTGCAGGACCGCCCCGGCGCGCTGTTCCATGTCAGCCGCATCTTCCACGATCAGGGCGTCAACATCATCGAGGTGTATCACCAGCGCGTGTTCACCTCGCTGCCCGCCAAGGGTCTGATCACCGATATCGAATGCGAGACGCGCGATGGCGCGCATCTCGACCGGCTGATCGTGGCGCTGCGCGCGGCGGGCTATGCGGTGAGCATGGTGGAACTGGACTGAGCGTTTTCCACAGTCCGGCGACGAACTGAATCAGGCGTGCGGCGAACCGAGTCGCCGCGCCCTCCACACCGAATCAACACTACCGTATAACTGCGGTGCGCAGGTCTTGCGGCTGCGCAATCCCGAATTATCACTGGGCCGCCGTTAACCCATTTTCATGGTAAATCGCCTTTTCATCGTGATTCCGTCGCTTCATAAGGGTCACGTCCGACGCGATTTGCGTGGTTTGAAGGGGGCGAACGGGTGACGGCACTGACGCGCTTTCCACGGTTTTTCGTGACCAGCCCCTCGGCCTGTCCGTACCTGCCCGGGCGGCAGGAGCGGAAGATCTTTACCGAGCTGAACGGCCCGCATGCCGGCGAGCTGAACGATGCGCTGGGTCGTATCGGGTTCCGCCGCAGCCAGTCGGTCGCGTACCGACCGAGCTGTGTCGGCTGCAACGCCTGCCTGTCGGTCCGCGTCGTCACCGACGAGTTCCGGCCCAATGCGACGCAGCGCAAGCTGATCCGTCGCCATTCCGACCTGTCGGTCACCGCGTGCCGCCCGTGGGCGACCGAGGAGCAATATGCGCTGCTGCGCCGCTACCTCGCCGCGCGTCATCCCAGTGGGGGCATGACGATGATGGACGAAACCGACTATGCCGACATGGTCGAGCAGTCGCCGGTCAGCACCTATGTCATCGAGTATCGCGAGCCGGAGGAGCTCGGCGGCGAACTGGTCGGGGCGTGCATCACCGACCAGCAGGCGGACGGGCTGTCGATGATCTACAGCTTCTTTGCCGCGGATCACCCCGAGCGCCAGGGCCTGGGCAACCTGATCATCATGGACCATATCGTCCGTGCCCGCAGCGCTGGCCTGCCCTATGTCTATTTGGGCTATTGGGTGAAAGGCAGCGCGCGGATGGCGTACAAGACGCGCTATCGGCCGATGGAAGTGCTCGGCCCCAATGGCTGGTCGCGGATGCCGGACGATGCCGATGCGACCGTTGCCGAAGCCGCGCCCCAGCCGATGCGACTGCGCGCCTTCGCCTGAGATCAGGCTTCGCCGTTCATCCGTTCGACCTGAAGCTCCACGGACAGTTCTTCCACTCCTTCGCCTTGCCGGATTCCAGCGATCGGCGACGCGCCGTTGAAGTCGAGCGCGGTGGCGACGCGGACATAGTTGGCGTCGGGGCAGATTCCAGCGGAGGGGTCAAAGCCGACCCAGCCCAGCCCCTCGACCCACGCCTCGGCCCAGCCATGCGGCGGGCACGTCCCTTCCCCGCAATTGCGATAGCCCGAGACGTAGCGCGCCGGGAGACCGAGTGCGGCGGCGCCGGCGATGAAGATATGCGCCAGGTCGCGCGCGTTAGGCTCGCCCGCAAACGCGTCCGCCGCGGTCGCGCCGCTGTCGGGCAGGTCGGGCGCATCGGGGAAGCGCTGCGCGAGCGCACCGTTCCAGCGGTGCAGCCGATCGAGCGCATCCGCATCCCCCGCCGCCGCGCGGGCCAGTTCGGCAAGCTCGACACTGGGTGTGGTCCGCAACGTGGTGCGGTTGAACAGAGCGGGCGGCAGCGGCTCGTTGCTGCCGCGGATCAGGCCGTCCGCCTCGGTCGTCAGCACCTGTCCGGCGACGTTGATCTCGATCCGCTCAATCGGCCCTTCGGCATAGAGCATCGTGACGCGGTTCCCGAACCCGTCGATCGCATCGCGCAACCGGACGTCGCAATCGACGTCGATGCGCCAGGCGACCACGGTCTGGTCATGCGTGTCGCCCGGAGTCAGGCGCAGCGTCTGGACCAGCCGCTGCTGCGGGCTGCTGAAGCGGTAGCGGGTCTGGTGGTCGATGGCCAACCGCATCAAATAAACCTGAACTGGCGCGCAATGGCCGCGTCGAGCAGCGCATTTTCGCGGATGAAGGCTTGCAGATATTCGTGCAGGCCAGCGACGATTACCTCATGCGCGCGGGTCTTCTGCATCCGGGCGATGCGCGCGCGAGCCATGCGGTCGGCCTCTCCCTGCAATCCGGTGCGCTTGGCGAGGGCGTTCAATTGCTCGACCACCTCCTCGACGCATCCGGCGAGGCTGCGGGGCAATTCGGCGCGGGTGATCAGCAGGTCGATGACATTGGCGGGGCGCAAGCCGTCGCTGTACAGCCAGCGATAGGCGGTGACCGCCGACACGGTCTGCAGGATCGTAGTCCACTGGTCGCGATCGACCAACCCGCCGACCTTCTCCCCCTCGGGCAACAGCAGGTGATATTTGACGTCGAGCAGGCGAGCCGTGTTGTCGGCACGCTCGATCGCGGCGCCGAGCTGGATCAGCATCGTCGCTTCGTTGCCCATCATGCGGTGGATCGCGCCTTCGAACCCGCGCGCCTCGGCCATCACGCCTTCGACGAGGTTGAGCGTCGTGCTGGTGCCGCCGGGGCTGACGCGCTTGGCGAAGAGCAGCCACAAGCGGTTGATCGCGGTCCATGCCTCCCGGGTCAGTGCGGTGCGGACGGCGCGGGCATTGTTGCGCGCCTGTTCGAGGCAGCGGACGATCGAGCCGGGGTGGCTCATGTCGAGCGTCAGGAAATGCGCCACCGGCTGCTGGCTGATCGACTGGTGCGCGGCGGCATAGGCCCCTTCGGTATAGGTGACGCTAAGCGCGCTGGCCCAGGCCGCCTCCCCCGCCGGGCGGGCGGACAGCGCGTCGAGGCGCACGGTCGCTTCGACCAGCCGGGCGATGAAGTCGGCGCGCTCGACATAGCGGCCGAGCCAGTAGAGCGACGCCGCGGTGCGGGAGAGCATGCGCATCAGCCGACCACCTGCGTCTGTTCCTGTCCCTGTACCGGCCCGTCGGGCAGCAGCACGAAACTGTCCTTGGTTCCGCCACCCTGGCTGGAATTGACGACCAGCGACCCTTCCTTGAGTGCGACGCGGGTCAGGCCGCCGGGAACGACACGGACGCCGTCGGAGCCGGTCAGGACGAAGGGACGGAAATCCACATGGCGTGGGGCAAGGCCGGTTTCGGTTACGGTCGGCACGGTGGACAGCGCCAGCGTCGGTTGCGCGATGTAACGATGCGGCTCGGCGACCAGCGCGGCGCGGAACGCCTCGATCTCTGCCTTGGTCGCGGTCGGGCCGACCAGCATGCCATAGCCGCCCGAGCCGTCGACCAGCTTGACCACCAGGTCCTTGAGGTTGTCGAGCGTGTATTTCAGCGCCTCCGGCTCGCGGCAGCGCCAGGTTTCGACATTGGGCAGCTTGGCCTCACCGCCCGAATAGAATTTCACGATCTCCGGCATGTAGCTGTAGATCGCCTTGTCATCGGCGATGCCGTTGCCGGGCGCGTTGACCAGCGCGACATTGCCGGCGCGATAAGCCGCCATGATGCCGGGAACGCCGAGCAGCGAGTCCGGGCGGAACACCAAAGGATCGAGGAAATCGTCGTCGATGCGGCGATAGATGACATCGACGCGGACCCGCCCGGCGATGGTCTGCATATAGACGATATCGTCATCGACCAGCAGGTCGGCGGGCTCAACCAGCTCCACACCCATCGTATCGGCGAGGAAGCTGTGTTCATAATAGGCCGAGTTGAAATGGCCCGGGGTCAGCACGACCGCGACGGGGCTGGCGCTGCGGCGTTCGGGTGCGACCGAGTAGAGCGTTTCGCGCAGCATGTCGCTGTAGCTGTCGACGGCGGCGACGCGGAAGCTGCGGAACAATTCGGGGCAGAGGCGGATCATCGCCTCCCGGTTTTCGAGCATGTAGGACACGCCCGACGGGGTGCGGGCATTATCCTCAAGCACATAGAATGCGTCCGGCCCGGTGCGGACCAGATCGATGCCGCAGATATGCGCCCAGATGTCGTGCGGCGGGCGGATGCCGGCGACTTCGGGGCGGAATTGGGGATTGGACAGCACCAGTTCGGGCGGCAGCACGCCCTCGCTCAGGATGCGGCGCTCGCGGTAAATGTCCTGGAGGAAGGCGTTGATCGCCTCGACCCGCTGCACCAGCCCTTCGGACAGGCGCGCCCATTCGTCGTGCATGAAGATGCGCGGCACAATGTCGAACGGGATGATGCGTTCGCTGGCATCGGTATCGCCATAAACGGCGAAGGTGATGCCGAGCTGGCGGAAGGTCGCTTCGGCCGATTGCTGGCGGCGGTGGAGTTCGGCGTGCGGGGTGTCGGCCATCCAGCGCGCGAGTTCGTTGAATTCAGGTCGCGGCTTTGCCGGCCCACCATGACCCCAGATCTCGTCGAACGCGCGGCTTACCCCCATCAGGCCTCCAAAGTCCCGAACCCCGTTACGGTTCCATGCTGCAATGCTTTGTTGCGTTGCACAAGGGGGTGTGAAGCGGGCCGACGAAGCTGACGATCATGGGGTATTTTGGGGTGAGGTGGCCGGGAGGAGGCGGGTTTGGGGCTGGGAGGCGACGGAGAAGCGTTCAAGGAGTACGCGGCATGCGTCTACTCGGCGATCGATCGACAATATCAAGTCCGGCGCTTCTCTGAGAAAGCCGTGCTCACCCTGAGCCCGGATGCAGGCTGACAGCAATCCCGCGTTTTGATCCCGTCACGATGTTGCAGACATTCGAGCCCACGCTAGACACCGCCAGATGCTGATTGAACCGATCGACCCGGGCGAGCCTGACGCCATCGCATTGATGAAGGAGTTGGGAGCCCGGCTCCAGCAGATAACCGGAAGCAGCGGTAACGCATCCTTCGATCCGGACGACGCGCGAGGTCGCGGCGCAGCATTCCTCGTCGCGCGTACGCACACAGGCGACGCAGTTGGATGCGGGAGTTACCGGCCGCTTCAACCCGGCATCGCGGAGATCAAAAGGATGTACGCCCGCCGCGGCCGAGATGGCGTCGGCAGCGCAATTCTGCACGCGATCGAGGTCGGCGCACAGGCGGACGGCTATCGCGAACTATGGTTGGAGACGCGCAAGGTGAACGTGGCGGCAGTCTCCTTCTACCTGCGCCATGGCTATCGGGAGATACCCAATTACGGGCGATATATCGGTCGCGACGAAGCCATCTGCTTCGGCAAGACGCTTGAAGGCTGAGTGACCACCCCGACCCGCCTTAGGCCGAATTGCTGACAAGACTGCTCGGCTGCCCTTGCTCGGAAGGGCAATAAAAAGGCCGGGGTTGCCCCCGGCCTTCTCTCCTCCCCTGCCCCCTATCACAGGGGAGGAAAGCCCGCTTACTCGGCGTATTTGACCGAGCAGCCATAGGGCGTGGTCTGGGCGACCGAGACGGCCTTGCCGGCCTTGATCTCGTTCAGCGCGGCGAGGACGTGGTTGCGTGCGCTGCCCATTTCCTCGACGCGCGCGGCAGGCTTGTCGTCGATGCCGCCCTGGAAACGCAGAGTGCCCGCACCGTCGATGATGTACATGTGCGGCGTGGTCTTGGCGGCATAGCCCTTGCCCACCACACCCTTGGGGTCGAGCAGGTAATGGGCAGGGCTCGCCTTCTTGTCCGCGACCCATTTCTGCGCTTCGGCACCCTGCATATAGCCCTGCTTGCCCGGTGCGCCGGAGTTGATCGTGAGCCACACCACGCCGCCGGCCTTGGCCGCGGCTTGGGTCTTTTGCATGTTGCCTTCATAATGGCGCTGCACGAACGGGCAGCCGGGGTTGTTCCACTCCAGCACCACGGTCTTGCCCTTGAAGTCGCTGAGCTGCACGGTCTTGCCGCTCGCGTCGGTCAGCTTGAAGTCGGTCGCCTTCTGACCGTTGGCCTGTTGCGCGGCGGCGGGGAGTGCGAGCGCCGCGACGGCGGCGGCTGCAAATGGGATCAGTCGGTGCATCGGCTCATCTCCTTGATCTGCGGTTCATTTGCCCCCGGTTAGCTCGGTCAACATGCCTTGCGTGAGAAGCTGCGGCAAGACCTGAGGCTCGGTCGCGCCGGCCGGGTACCACAGGTACAGCGGCACGCCGGCGCGGTTGTGGCGTTCGATGAAGCGGCCGAGCGCGGGATCGCCGTCGGTCCAGTCGCCGACAAGGACGGTGACACCGCCCTTGGCGAAGGCGTCGCGCACCGCGTCGGTCTCGATCGCCGCCTTTTCATTGACCTTGCAGGTGACGCACCAGTCGGCGGTGAAATAGGCGAACACGGGTTTGTTCTGGGCGCGCAGATCGGCGAGCTTGGCTTCGCTGAACGGTTGCGCGCCGGACGCGGCGACTGCGGCAGCGGCGGGCTTTTCGATGCGGCCGACCAGCCACATGCCGCCGACCAGGATCGCGAGGCTCATCGCCCAGGCGATGCCGTTGCCCATTCCCCGGGCCTGTCGGCGTCCAAGCGCCCAGAGCACGACGCCGAGCGCGAGCGCGACGACCAGGCCGGTGGCCATGCCGTTGACCCCGGTAAGGCCGCCCAGCACCCAGGCGAGCGCGATCGCGGTGAGAAACATCGGGACCGACAGGATCTTGCGGAATGTGTCCATCCACGCGCCGGGCTTGGGCAGCATTCGGCGCAGCGCGGGGACGAAGCCGAGGAGCAGGAACGGCAGCGCGAGGCCGAGGCCGAGGCCGAAGAAGATCAGCAGCGCGACATACCAGGGCAGGACGAGCGCCGCGCCGAGCGCTGCCCCCATGAACGGGCCGGTGCAGGGGGTGGCGATGAACGCAGCGAGCGCGCCGGTCATGAACGCGCCGCCCGAACCTCCGCTGGCGAGGCGACCGGCGAACTTCGGGGTCATCAGCTCGAACAACCCGGCCAGGTTGAGCGCGATGCCGAGGACGAGGAGGAGGAGGAGCAGGATGACGCGCGGGTCGGTGAGCTGGAACGCCCAGCCGACGCTCGCCCCCGCCGCGCGCAGGCCGAGCATGAGCCCGCCGAGCGCGAGGACGACGAGAACGACGCCGGCGGTATAGGCGAGCCCCTCGGCGCGGGCGGCGCTTTCGCTGGTGCCGCTCTTGGCGAGGCTGAGTGCCTTGAGGCTGAGGATAGGGAAGACGCACGGCATGATGTTGAGGATCAGCCCGCCCAGCAGCGCGCCGCCGAGCGCGATCAGGGCCGCGCTCCAGTCGATCCCGACTGGCGCCGCGGGTGCGGCGGCGACGGTGCCGGGGACGGCGGTCAGCGCGAAGCCGTCACGCTCGCCGGTGGCGAGGATGCCGTCGAGGCGTTCGGGGACTTTCGATCCGGCCTTGACCGAGAGGATCAGCGTGTCGCCGTCGCGAGTGACGCTCTGCGGCGCGGAATAGGTGACGGCGTCGGGGGTCTGCGCGAAGAAATAGGCGTCCTTCCACAGATCGACCGATGCAGGGAACGGGATCGCGATGCGGAGCGTGCCGTCGCTGACCTGGAACTTCGCCTCGCTGCCGAGCGGCTTGGGCAGCAGGCGGCGCCACTGGTCGAACTGCGCGCGGCGTTCGGGGGTGATCGTGCCGTCGCCGACAGTGAGGTTCAGCGTCAGATTCTCGGTTTCGGGGACGCAGATTTCGTCGGTGCAGATCAGGTAATCGGCGCGCACCGCGATCGGGAGCGCGGTGCCGGGGGCGAGACCGGCGGGGATCTTCAGCGTCGCGAACTGGGTGTAATTGCCCTTGTAGATATAGTTCATGATGCCCGCGATCATCAGCCGCGTCGGTACCGGGTAGCGTAGCTCGCCTGCCGTGACGCCCTGCGGCAGCGTCCAGTCGAGGCGGGTGTCGAGGCCCGCGTCGCCCGGGTTCTTCCAATATCCGTGCCATCCGGGGTTCGGCTTGGCGACGAAGGCGATCGTCACCTCGCTCCCCGCGGCGGGGGCGTCGCTTTCGGCGACCAGATCGACGGTCAGGTTGTTCTGGCCCGCAGGCTGCGCAGCGGCGGGCAGCGCGACCAGCGCGAGCAGGAATGTCACCAAAGCGAAACCGAATCTGCGCATTGCGAACCCTTGCCGTACCGATGTGCCGGGAACATAGCGGGCGCGGCCATTTTTGCCATGCCGGAGGGTTCATGCTCGCTCGATTGCTCGCCACTGCCATGCTCGTCGCCGTTCCGGCACTGGCGCAGGATATCGCCCCGGCTTCGGCGCCGGCGCCCGCGCCTGCCCCGGCGGCCCCGCCCAGGCTGATCGTCACGATTTCGGTGGACCAGTTTTCGGCGGATCTGTTCGCGGCCTACCGCCCCTATTTCACCGGCGGGCTGGCGCGGCTGGCGCGCGGCGTGGTCTTTTCCGGCTATCAGAGCCACGCGGCGACCGAGACCTGCCCCGGGCATTCGACGATCCTGACCGGCAGCCGCCCGTCACGCACCGGCATCGTCGCCAATGACTGGGTCGACCTGAAAACCGCGCGTGAGGACAAGACGATCTATTGCGCCGAGGATGAGCGCGTTCCGGGCAGCACGTCGGAGAAATACACCGTGTCCCCGGTCCATCTGCTGGTGCCGACATTGGGCGACCGGATGAAGGTCGCGACCCCCGCCACCCGCGTCGTATCGGTATCGGCCAAGGATCGCGCGGCGGTGATGATGGGCGGCAAAAATGCCGACCAGACCTGGTGGTGGGGCGGCAAGGGCTTTGTCAGCTACACCGGCACCGCCGAGGCTCCGGTCGTGAGCCGCGCCAATGCCGCCATCGCCGCACAGATCGCCAAGGCGCAGCACGCCCTGGAGCTGCCCGACTATTGCAAGCCGCGCGACGTCGCGGTGAGCGCGGGCAGCCGCACGGTCGGCACCGGGCGGTTCGCGCGCGAGGCGGGCGATGCCCGCGCATTCCGCGCATCGCCCGAGATGGACGGCGCGACGCTGGCGCTGGCGGCGGCGTTCTTCGAGGAGATGAAGCTGGGCCGCGGCGATGCGACCGATGTGCTGATCGTCGGGGCGTCGGCGACCGATTATGTCGGCCATGGCTATGGCACCGAGGGCACCGAAATGTGCCTGCAGCTCACCAGCCTCGACCGCGATCTGGGCGCGTTCTTTGACGTGCTTGACCGCAGCGGGGTGGATTATCAGGTGGTGCTGACCGCCGATCATGGCGGGCACGACCTGCCCGAGCGCAATGTGCTGCACGGCATCTCCGACGCCGCGCGCGCGCAGACCGGGCTGTCGTCCAAGCCGATGAGCGACAAGGTTGCCGCCGCACTCAAGCTGGGCGACCGCCGCCTGCTGTGGGGCGGCAATTTCGGCGACATCTATGTCGATCCAAAGCTGGCGCCCAAGCTGCGCGCCAAGGTGCTGGCCGAGGCGGTGGCGCAGTATCGCGCGCATCCGCAGGTTGCGGCGGTTTTCACCGGGGCCGAGATCATGGCGACGCCCAGCCCGAGCGGACCGCCGGAAAGCTGGACGCTGATCCAGCGTGTGCGGGCGTCCTATTATCCCGGGCGCTCGGGCGACTTCTATGTCGCGCTGAAGCCGCGCGTGACGCCGATCCCGGTGCCGGGTGGAGCGGTCGCGACGCATGGCAGCGTGTGGGATTATGACCGCCGCGTGCCGATCCTGTTCTGGCGCAAGGGCGTGACCCCGTTCAACCAGCCCAATGGAGTCGAGACGGTGGACATTCTGCCGACGCTGGCAAGCGTGATCGGCTTGAAGATCGATCCCAAGGAGATCGACGGGCGGTGCCTGGACCTGGATTCGGGTCCGGGAAGCACGTGCCGCTGAACGTCCCGGCGTCGCGCACCTACCCGTTCGGGTAGGCCGCGCGACCCAAGCGGTCGATGCGCGCCGATCGCGCGCGACCTAGCCTGCTCCACGAAATCGGCCGGGGACCCCGGCACGAAGCGAGGAGCCGATGATGACCGTTACCGCCACTGCCGCGCCCGCCAAATCGCTCCTGACGCCGGGCGATCACACGCTGATCCTGATCGACCACCAGTCGCAGATGGCGTTCGCCACCAAGTCGATCGACACCGTCGCGCTGCGCACCAATGCCGCGCTGGTGGCGTCGGCCGCCGCCGGGTTCGGCGTATCGACCATCGTCACGACCGTCGCCGAAAAGAGCTTTTCCGGCCCGGTATTCGATGAGGTCAGCTCCGCCTTTCCCGACGCGCAGGTGATCGATCGCACCACGATGAATTGCTGGGAGGACCAGGCCGTCATCGACCGCGTCAACGCGATCGGCAAGCCGCGCGTCGTGCTGGGTGGCTTGTGGACCAGCGTGTGCATCGTCGGCCCAGCGCTGTCGGCGCTGGAACAGGGGTATGAGGTCTATGTCATCGCCGATGCGTGCGGCGACGTGTCGACCGAAGCGCATGACCGCGCGATGGACCGGATGGTTCAGGCGGGCGCGGTGCCGCTGACGTCGCTGCAATATCTGCTCGAGCTGCAGCGCGACTGGGCGCGCGGCGAAACCTATGCGCTGACCACCGGCATCGCGGCGAAGCTGGGCGGCGCATACGGCCTTGGCATCATCTACGCCGGCGCAATGTTCGGAGCCAAGGAAGGCGGTCACTGACCAGCCGCCTTCCCCCCGACGCAGGCCGGGTCCTCCCACGCCCCCCGCACCCGGCCTGCGTCCCCCCATTCAGGATGACGCGCATGAAGCCCTACCTCCTCTCGCTCGCCGTCGGCGCGCTGGTCGGCGTGATCTATTCGACGCTGGGGGTGCGCTCCCCTGCCCCGCCGGCAATCGCGCTGCTGGGGCTGCTCGGCATGCTGCTCGGGGAGCAGGTTGTGCCGCTGGCGCGCAAGATCGTGCATCGCGAGCCGGTGGTCGCCTGGCTGCGCACCGAGTGCGCGCGCGAGGTGCTGGGGCCGCACGCCGCGCCGCCGCGTGACGATAGCGGAGCGAGCGCCTGATGCCCCGGCGGCGCGACGCGATCGGCGGGGCTGCCGCCAGCGCGCTGATCGCCGCCATCCCCTTTTCCCGGAGCAAGCCCATGACCGACCTGGTGATCGTCAATGCCAAGGTGACCACACTCGACCGCGCCAATCCGGTGGCCCAGGCGGTGGCGATCCGCGACGGCACGTTCCTGAAGGTCGGGAGCGAGGCCGAGGTGCGCGCGGCTGTGGCGCCCGATGCGGTGGTAATCGACGCGGGCGGGCGGCGCATGATCCCCGGCCTGATCGACAGCCACATCCACGTCATCCGCGGTGGCCTCAACTACAATATGGAGCTGCGCTGGGACGGCGTGCCGACGCTGGCCGACGCGATGGACATACTACGGCGACAGGTCGCGCGCACGCCCAGCCCGCAATGGATGCGCGTCGTCGGCGGCTTTACCGAACATCAGTTCGCCGAAAAACGCCTGCCGACGCTGGACGAGATCAATGCGGTCGCGCCGGACACGCCGGTGTTCATTCTGCACCTGTATGACCGCGCGCTGCTGAACGCGGCGGCGCTGCGCGCGGTCGGCTACGGCAAGGATACGCCTGACCCGCCGGGCGGGGTGATCGCGCGCGATGCGAAGGGCAATCCGACCGGACTGCTGCTCGCCAACCCCAATGCCGCGATCCTCTATGCGACGCTGGCAAAGGGGCCGAAGCTGCCGCCCGACTATCAGAAGAATTCAACGCGGCATTTCATGCGCGAGCTCAATGGCCTGGGCGTCACCAGCGTGATCGACGCAGGCGGTGGGTTCCAGAATTACCCCGATGATTATGCGATCATCGAAGAGCTGCACCGCGACGGGCAGCTGACGCTGCGCATCGCCTACAATCTCTTCACGCAGAAGCCGAAGGAGGAGCTGAAGGACTTCGCCAACTGGTCGACGCAGGTGAAGCCGGGCGATGGCGACGACACATACCGCCATAACGGCGCGGGCGAGATGCTGGTCTATTCCGCGGCGGATTTCGAGGATTTCCGCGTCGCGCGGCCGGAGATGCCGCCGAACATGGAGGCGGATCTGGAGCCGGTGATCCGCTTGCTCGCCGAGCGGCGCTGGCCGTGGCGGCTACACGCGACTTATGACGAGACGATCACGCGCGCGCTCGACGTGTTCGAGAAGGTCAATCGCGACATCCCGTTGCAGGGGCTCAACTGGTTCTTCGACCATTGCGAGACGATCAGCCAGCGCAGCATCGACCGGATCGCGGCGCTGGGCGGCGGGATCGCGGTGCAGCATCGCATGGCCTATCAGGGCGAGGAATTCATCAACCGCTATGGCGCGCGCGCGGCCGAGCGGACGCCGCCGATCGCGGCGATGCTGCGTAGCGGGGTGCCGGTCGGCGCGGGGACCGATGCGACGCGGGTGGCGAGCTACAACCCGTGGGTGTCGCTCGCCTGGCTGGTGACCGGGCGTACGGTGGGCGGGACGGGACTGTATCCGATCGCCAACCGGCTGGACCGCGAGGGGGCGCTGCGGCTGTGGACCGAGGCGAACACGTGGTTTTCGAACGAGGTCGGCAAGAAGGGGCAGATCAAGGCTTGGCAGCTTGCCGATCTGGCGGTGCTGAGCGACGATTATTTCGGGGTGGCGGAAAGCGAGATCGCGCAATTGCGGTCGGTGCTGACGCTGCTTGGCGGGCGGGTGGTACATGGCGAGGGCGATTTCGCGTCGCTCGCACCCGAACTCCCGCGCGTCATGCCCGACTGGTCGCCGGTCGCGACGTTCGGTGGCTATCGGCACGCTCCGGCAACACAGGCGAAACTCGCCGATGCGTGCGGCTGTGCGAGCGGGTGCGCGGTGCATGGGCATGACCATGCGGCAGCGCTGGGCGCGGATGTGCCGGTCGCCGATGCGCGCAGTTTCTGGGGCGTGTTCGGCTGCGGTTGCTGGGCGGTTTGAGGATGGAGCGGATCATGGGGAGCCGCTGGTTCCTAGCCATCGCGCGGCTGGCGCTGGTCGCGCCGTTCCTGACGAGCGGGGTCACCAAGTTGATCGATCCGACCGGCGCGACGGCAGAGATGCAGCATTTTGGCCTGACCCCGGCGGGGCTGTTCGCGGGAGCCGTGATTGCGGTTCAGCTGGCGGGCGGCGTCGCGGTGCTGATCGGGCGGTGTACTGCCGTCGCGGCGGCGGGGCTTGCGCTGTTCACGCTGGCCGCCACCTTGCTCGCTCACCCCTTCTGGAGCTTTGCCGATCCGGCGCTGTGGGCGCTCCACCGCAACATCTTTGTCGAGCATGTGGCGATCATCGGCGGGCTCATGCTGGCGGCGAGCCTCGGCGGGCGGCGGTGAATTCGCCGCTCTCCAGCCCGGTGTTCCGCGCATTGTGGCTGGCAACGATCGTTTCGAATATCGGCACCTGGATGCACGATGTCGGAGCGGCGTGGCTGATGACGTCGCTGTCGCCTAGTCCGTTGATGGTGGCGCTGGTGCAGGCGGCGACGACGTTTCCGTTATTCCTGCTCGCGCTGCCCGCAGGCGCGCTGGCGGATATCATCGATCGGCGCAAGGTGCTGATCGGTGCGCAGCTCTGGACATTATGCGCCGCTGGAGGACTGGCGGCGGTGACGCTGGCGGGGTGGACTTCACCTGCCCTGCTGCTCGGCTTCACCCTGGCATTGGCCTGCGGTGCGGCGATGAGCGCGCCGGCATTTCAGGCAAGCGTGCCCGAGCTGGTGCCGCGCGAGGCCCTGACCCAGACGGTCGCGCTCAATTCGACCGGAATCAATATCGCACGCGCGATCGGCCCGGCACTGGGCGGCGTGATCATCGCCGCCGCCGGGTCGGGCGCCGTGTTCGCGCTCAACGCGGTGTCGGTCATCGGCGTGCTGATCGTGCTGTGGCGCTGGCGGCGCGCGCCGGGCGACATGCATCTGCCGCCCGAGCGTTTTGGCGGAGCGCTGGCGACGGGGCTGCGCTTTGCGGTGCGCGCGCCGGCGTTGCAGGTGGTGCTGATCCGCGCGCTCGCCTTCTTCCTGTTCGCGAGTGCGCTGTGGGCGCTGTTGCCGGTGGTGGCGCGGCGCGAGCTGGGGCTGGATGCGCTGGGCTATGGCGTGCTGCTGACCGCGCTCGGATGCGGCGCGGTGGCGGGGGCGTTGCTGCTGCCGCGCATCCGGCGGGTGATTCCGGTCAATGCGCTGACCGTGATTGCCGCCGTGCTGTTTGCCGGAGCGACCGCAGCACTGGCGCTGGCACCGGGGCTGGCCGTGGCCGTTCCGGTGCTCGTGGTTGCCGGGATGGCGTGGATCGCGATGATGGCGGCGCTCAACGGTGCGGCGCAGCTGGCGGTGCCGGGATGGGTGAAGGCGCGGGCGCTGGCGATCTACCTCCTCGTCTTTCAGGGATCGATGACGGCGGGCGCGGCGCTATGGGGATCGATCGCGCTCCACGCCGGGACCGATGCCGCGCTGTTCGCGGCTGCGAGTGGCCTCGTGGTCGCGCTGATCGCGGCGTGGCGGTTTCCACTGTCCGGGGAGGACGCGCTGGACCTCGCGCCATCGCTGCATTGGGGGACACCGGTCGTCGCGGGAGAGATCGCACATGATCGCGGACCAGTGCTGGTCACGATCGAATATCGGATCGACCCGGATCAGGTCGCCGAATTTGCACGCGCGATGGCGCCGATGCAGCGCGTCCGGCGGCGCGACGGGGCGAGCGGATGGGGGCTGTACGAGGACGCCGCCATGCCCGGGCTGATGATCGAGAGCTTTACCGTGCCGAGTTGGGTCGAGCATCTGCGCCAGCATGTGCGCGTGACCAATGCCGACCGCACCGATCAGGACGCCGCGCGCGCGTTTCACCTCGGCCCGCAGCCGCCGGTGGTACGCCATTGGATCGCGCCGGGTTAGACTTCCGTCAACCCATCTCCGGCCTCTGCACCCGCCTCCACGAACCGGTCGAGCAGCCATGCCGCCGCCGGGCCGGGTGGCGTGTCGCGGCGGTAGATGCCGCAGAAGCGGTAGGCGCCGCCCGGTGCTTCGGGCATGGCAAGGCGGACGAGGCTGCCGTCGATCAGATCGGGCTCGACCATCGGCAGCGGCATATTGCCCCACCCGATCCCCTGGCGCAGCAATTGATGCTTGGCGCCGAGGTCGGCCAGCCGCCAGGTGCGCGGGCTTTGCACCGCAAAGTCGCGGCCAGCCGTCAGCGGAGAGCGATCGGTCAGCACCAGCTGGATATGCCCGCGACCCGCGCCGGGCGGAATCGGGTGAAGCTGGGCCAGCGGGTGATCGGGCGCGGCGACCGGGATCATCTCGACCGATCCCGCCGCGACCCGCTCGATCCCGTCCTGGTCGATCGCGAGCGGTCCGCTGATCCCCACCCCCGCCTTGCCATCGAGCACCAAAGCTGTGACCGCACCCAGCGCCTCGACATGCAGCCGTAATGCCACCGTGGGGAAGGTGATGCGGAAGTCGCGCAGGACAACGCCCAGCGTCGCGGCGGGCACCATGACATCGACCGCCAGGCTGACCTCGGCCTCCAGCCCTTCGAGCAGCCCGCGCACCTTGGCGCGCAGGCCATCCATTCCCTGCGCGATCCCGCGCGCCTCGGCCAGCACCGCTTGCCCGGCGACGGTCAGCACCGGCTTTCGCGCGCCCTCGCGCTCGAACAGGGTGACGCCCAGCTGCGCCTCGAGATTGGCGATGGCGTAGCTGACGACCGATACCGCGCGGTTGAGCCTACGCCCAGCACCGCCGAAGCTGCCCGCATCAACCACGGCGAGGAAGATGCGCAGCTGATCATAGGTGGGCGTACCGGGCTGAACCATTCAACTTTCTCGAACAAATATGTCGATTTTATTCCACTCTTCAGCGCAACCGGCAAGGCCTATCTCCGCCTTCGTAGCCACCGCGAGCCAATCGCGCGGCGGCCTGGAGAAGACCAATGATCGACCTTCGTCCCTTCGACAGCCTTGGCGGCGACAATCATGGCTGGCTCGATGCCAAGCATCATTTCTCGTTCGCCGGCTATTATGACGAGAACCGCGTCCACTGGGGCAATCTGCGCGTCTGGAACGACGACACGATCCAGCCCAAGACCGGCTTTCCGGCGCATCCGCACCGCGACATGGAAATCATCACCTACGTCCGCAAAGGCGCGATCACCCATCAGGACAGCCTGGGCAACAAGGGTCGCACCGAGGCGGGCGACGTGCAGGTGATGAGCGCCGGCACCGGCATCACGCACAGCGAGTATAACATGGAGGATGAAGTCACCCAGATCTTCCAGATCTGGATCATCCCCACCCGCAATGGCGAGAAGCCGAGCTGGGGCGCGCGCCCCTTTCCCAAGGGCGAGCGTGCCGGGCAGTTCGTGACGCTGGCGAGCGGCTATGACGGTGATGGCGACGCGCTGCCGATCCGCACCGATGCGCGGGTCGTCGCGGCGACGCTGAAGGCCGGTGAGACTGCGGAATATCCGCTGACCGCCGCGCGCAAGGCGTACCTCGTCCCCGCGACCGGCGCGGTCGAGATCGACGGCGTCCGCGTCAACGCCCGTGATGGTGTCGCGATCAGCGAGCTCGAAACGCTGCGCGTCACCGCGATCGAGGACAGCGAGATTGTCCTGGTCGACGCAGCCTGACCACCCCCGGCCGCCGGGCCACCCCCCCTCCCCCGGCCCGGCGGCCACCCCCTCCATTGATTTTTGAACCGGAGATTTGAGTCATGAACACCACCACTGCTTCCCCTACCCTTGGCACGACCTCCACCATTGGCGTGCTTCCGCTGATCGCCCGCGTGTCGATCGCCGCGATCTTTCTGTTGAGCGGGCTGTCGAAGCTCACCGCCCCGGCGGGAACGATCGGCTATATCGCCTCGGCCGGGCTGCCGCTGCCCGAGGTCGGCTATGCGATCGCGTTGCTGGTCGAGATCGTCGGCGGGCTGCTGCTCGTGGTCGGCTACCACACCCGCGTCGTCGCCGCTGCGCTGGCGCTGTTCACTGTCGCCGCCGCGATCTTCTTCCACAACACGCTGGGTGACCAGAACCAGTTCATCCACTTCTTCAAGAACCTCGCCATCGCGGGCGGCCTGTTGCAGGTCGTGGCGTTCGGCGCGGGGCGGCTGAGCTTCGACAAGAACTGAAGCGCGCGCGACGCAAAGCGGGCCGGACCACCGATGGGTGGCCCGGCCCTCTTTTTTGCGGTCGGCTCAGCCCTTGATGAAGGCGAGCAGGTCGGGGTTCACGACATCGGCATGGGTGGCGCACATGCCGTGCGGCAGGCCGGGATAGGTCTTGAGCGTGCCGTGCTTCAGCAGCTTGACCGCCAGCAGTGCCGATGCGGCGATCGGGACGATCTGATCGTCCTCGCCGTGCATCACCAGCGTGGGCACAGTGATCGCTTTCAGATCTTCGGTGAAGTCGGTCTCGCTGAACGCCTTGATGCAGTCGTAATGCGCCTTGGTGCCGCCGGCCATGCCCTGACGCCACCAGTTCCAGATCACGCCCTGATCGACCTTCGCTCCCGGGCGGTTGAAGCCGAAGAACGGGCCGGTCGGGATGTCGAGGAAGAATTGCGCGCGATTGGCGAGCAGTGCTGAGCGGAAGCCGTCGAACACCTCGATCGGCAGCCCGCCGGGATTGGCCGCCGTCTTGAGCATGATCGGCGGCACCGCGCCGATCAGCACCGCCTTGGCCACGCGGCCCGGCTTGGCGCGGGCGACATAGCGGGCGACTTCACCGCCGCCGGTCGAATGGCCGATATGCACCGCGCCCTTGAGGTCGAGATGGTCGGTCAGCGCCGCGACATCGGCGGCATAGGTGTCCATCTCGTTGCCCGTGTCGGTCTGGCTCGACCGGCCATGGCCGCGGCGGTCATGCGCGATGACGCGATACCCCTTGAGCCGGAAGTACATCATCTGATTGTCCCAGTCGTCCGACGAGAGCGGCCAGCCGTGATGGAACACGATTGGCGGCGCGTCCTTCGGACCCCAGTCCTTGTAGAAGATCTCGGTCCCGTCCTTGGTGGTGATGATAGCCATGCTTCGGTCTCCTGCGATGGGGGCGGCAAGCGCCGGTAACGCGCCAGCCGACAACACGGACCCACCGGTCAGCAGCGCGGCGGCGGTCAGCAGATCGCGCCGGGTGAGATCGATGGGCGGGCTGAAGGTCGGGGGCATGACGGGCTCCTGCAGCGGATTGCAGCGCCATCATCCGCCCGGCGCGGCCCTGCGGCCATCCCCCCACAGGTATGCTGCGCCACCCATTTGGGTAGGTCGCGCGGTTGGCAACAAGCTGATAGGGTTGGCAATCACGGGGCGTGGGATTGGATTGGGCGTGCAAGCGTGGCATCGGCTGTTGGCGCTGCTATTGGCCTTGGCCTGTCCCATGCTGCTGGCCGCGCGCGATGCGCCCGCAGGCTTTGACGGCTTCATCCACCGCGCCTGGACCAGCGACGACGGCGTCCCCGATTTCGTCCAGGCACTGGCGCAGACCCCCGACGGATTCCTGTGGCTCGGCACGTATGAGGGGCTGTTCCGCTTCGACGGCGTGAGCTTCGAGGCTGTACCGGTGGCGCCCGGCCATCCGCCCGGCGCGATCCCGGTGAGTGCAGTGACGGTCACGCGTCGCGGGCAGCTGTGGGTCGGCTATGCCGGCGGCGCGGGGGTGGAGGCGATGCGCAACGGTCGCCTGGTCCGCATGCATATGCCCGACCCTCCGGGCGAGGTGACCGGCATCCATGAGGGGCGGGACGGCGCGATCTGGGTCGTCGGCGGACGCGGGCGGCGCGCGCTGAAGCGCTTTGCCGCGGGGCGCTGGGACTTGTTCGACGCGCGGCGCGGCGTGCCGGATGACGAGCATGTCGCAAACCTGATAATTGCGCGCGACGGCGTGGTGTGGGTAGCGATGGAGCGCAGCCTGTTGTTCCTGCGCCCCGGTGCCGCACGGTTCGAAACGACACCGCTGCGCGTCCGCGACGGCGCCAGCCTGGTGCAGGACCCGCGCGGGCGCATCTGGCTGGCCGATCAGGCGGGGACGCGGATGCTGCCCGATTATCCTTCCGGAGCGACCCGCGCTGCCGATCCGCGCGTGCATCCCCCGGTGACGGATATCCGCTTCACATCGCTGCTCGCCGATCCCGATGGCGCGATCTGGGGAACGACCTACACCGGCGGCATCTTTCGGATCCCCACCCCCGACACCGGCCATGACGCGCCGCCGCCCAGTTTCCGCAACGATCACGGGCTGAGTTCCAATCAGGCGACCGCGCTGTTGCGCGACCGGGAGGGCAGCATCTGGGTCGCGACCGAGGCTGGGCTGGACCAGTTCCGGCCCGCCAATCTCGTCCCGCTGTCGCGCCCCGCGCGCAGTTCGCCGACCGGGTATCTGACCGCGACCGATAGCATGGGCACGACCTGGCTCATCGCCCGCGACCGGCTTTACCGCGTGACGCGCGAAGCTGTTCCGATCCCCGTACCGGCCGATGTGACCGGTGCGCGGGCGCTGTGCGCCGACACTGAAGGCGGCATCTGGGCGGGCTTGCCGGGTCGGATGACATTGCTACGCGACGGGCGCGCGGTCGAGACCCGGCGGCTTCCCAGCGTCGAGGTGTTCGGGTGCGGGGTCGATGGCGCGGGTCAGCTTTGGGTCGCACGCTTTGCGCGCGGCCTCGGCATCGCGGCGCGGAATGGCTGGCGCGATGTCTCCGTCCTCGGCCCGGAGCGCCGTCGGCCGCAGGACATCGTGATCGACCGGCAGGGTCGCCCGGTCATCATCCTCGATCGCCGCGCGGTGATGCGGATCGAGGGCGGACGCCATCGGCTCTGGACCAACGACGCGATCGGGGTCGCAGGGCTGACCGTCGTATACGACAGTGTCGGCGGGCTGATTATCGGCGGCGGCACTGGCCTTGCGCGGTGGAACGGGCGCGGGTTCGATCGACTCTCGATCGATCAGCACCCGTGGCTGCGCGGCGTGCGCGGGATCGTGCAGACGCCGGGCGGCACGACGTGGATGGTCAATAACCGCGGCGTGATCCGCGTCGCCACTGCGGAACTCGACCGCGCCTTTCGCGCGCCGCGCACCCCGATCGCCTATGCCCTGTTCGACGAGCAGGACGGCTTTGCCAGCCGCACCCAAGGTGCCGATGGGCTGCAATTGACGCAGGGCGGTGATGGTCGGCTGTGGGTGCTGACACGCCAGGGGGTGATCCGGATCGATCCTGCGAAACTGCGCCGCAACGCCACCCCGCCGCTCGTCGCGATCCGCGCCGTGACCGCCAATGGCGTGCGCCATGTCGATCCGGTGACGCTGACCCTCCCCGCGGGGTCCGACCGGCTGGCGATCGACTATAGCGGCCTCAGCCTGGCCGAACCGGGACGCGTGCGGTTTCGCGTGCGGCTGACCGGGGTCGACCGCGACTGGATCGATCCGGCCGGGCGGCGTCAGGCATTCTACACCAATCTCGGCCCCGGCCGGTACCGGTTCGAGGTGTTGGCCGCGAATAACGACGGCGTGTGGAATCCGGTCCCGACCAGCGTCGCGCTGACCATCCCCCCTACCTTCATCCAGACGCCGCTCTTCGCCCTGCTCTGCCTCGTTGCGGCGGGTGCGCTGGCGGTCTTGCTGTTCCGCCTGCGGCTGCGCGCGCTCGCGCGCGGCATCAAGGCGAAGATGGCCGAGCGGATGCGCGAGCGCGAACGCATCGCGCGCGAACTGCACGACACGCTGCTGCAATCGGTGCAGGCGCTGATCCTGCGGCGGCATCTGGTCGCCGAAGAACTGCCCAAGCGCGGCGCCCCGCGCCGGGCGATCGAGGACGCGCTCGACCGCGCCGAAGCCGTGCTGGCCGAAGGCCGCGACCGCGTGCGCGACCTGCGCGCGCCGACCAGCGACACCGATGCGCTCGACCGGTGCCTGCTCGACATCGCGGGCAAGCAGGGCTTCCCGCCCGATGTGGCGATCTGCGCCGAGAACGAGGGCCAGCCCCGCGACCTCGACCCGATCGTGTTCAGTGAGGTGACGAAATTGGCCAGTGAAGCGCTGTTCAACATCTGGCGCCACGCCGCCGCGCGCACCGTGTCGATCCAGATCGGCTGGCGCGCCAGCGCGCTCCACGTCCGCTTCCGCGACGATGGCGTCGGCATCCCGGCCGAGATTTTGCGCAACGGACAGCGGGAGGGGCATTTCGGACTGCCGTCGATGCGCGAACGCGCGCTCAAGATCGGCGGCGAACTCAGCATCACCCCGGCACCGGGCGGCGGCACCGACGTGACGCTGACCGTCCCGGCATCGATTGCCTATGCGCGTGGAGGCGCGGATGACTGACGCTCGCTCGATCCGCGTGCTGGTCGTCGACGACCATCCGATGCTGCGCGAGGGGATCGTCGCGGTGATCGACCGCCAGCCCGACATGACCGTGGTCGGCGAGGCGAGCGACGGGGCCGAGGCGATTGCGCGCTTTGCCGAACTCAGCCCCGACGTCACGCTGATGGACCTGCAGATGCCGGGCAGCAGCGGGTTCGTCGCGATCGAGGGCATTCGCGCCCGCGCGCCACGCGCGCCGATCCTGGTGCTGACCACCTATCCCGGCGACAGCCAGGCGCTGCGCGCGCTCAAGGCCGGGGCGAACGGCTATCTGCTCAAAAGCTGCATCCGCCGCGAGTTGATCGACGCGATCCGCGCGGTCCATGCCGGCCGCCGGCCGATCAGTGCCGAGATCGCACAGGAAATCGCGGCACACGCGCTCGACGAACGCCTCACCGACCGCGAGGTCGCGATCCTGAAGCTGGTCGCCGAGGGCCATCCCAACAAGCAGGTCGCATGGCGGCTGCAGGTGTCGACTGACACGGTCAAGGCGCACCTCAAGAACATCTTCGCCAAGCTGGACGTCAGCGACCGGACCCAGGCGGTGATCGTCGCCGCGCGACGGGGATATTTGGAGATCTGAAGCGAAATGGTGTCCCGGAGAGGATTCGAACCTCCGACCTGCGGTTTAGGAAACCGTTGCTCTATCCTGCTGAGCTACCGAGACACTGCGGGCTGGTTAGTTTGCGCCGCTCGCCCGGTCAATTGCACTGGTCAGGCGGGATGACCGGCAGCGGCAAGGGCGCGACGGGAACGCCGTCTTCGATCAGCGCCTTGGCTTCGGCGAGGCTGGCCTGGCCGTGGATCGGGGCGACGGTTTCCTCGCCGGCATGCATTGCGCGGGCCTTGTCCGCGAAGGACATGCCGACCCATTGCGAGCCCTCCAGCATCTTCGCCTGAACCTGTGCCAGCGCGGCCATCAGTGCCTTTGGGTCGGGCGGCGGGGCGGGCGTAGCTGGCGCGCGGTTGCCTTTGGCGGGGATGTTTGGGGCCATCACCGCCTTGGCGATGTCGGCGTCGCCGCAGATCGGGCAGGACAGCAGGCCGCGGGCGCGCTGGTCCTCATAATCGGCGCTCGAACCGAACCATGCCTCGAACACATGCGCGTGGGTGCATTTGAGGTCGAACACGATCATGCGCGGGTTACCGGTGGGATCGGGCGGCGGTGCGCGATGGCGGGGACGCGACTGCGCACGTCGGTGACGCGCACGGGGTCGATTTCGACGAAGGCGAGTCCTGCGGATTCGCCCATGTCGAGCAGCACTTCGCCCCAGGGATCGATGGCGAGGCTGTGGCCATAGGTGGTGCGGCCATCCTCATGCGTGCCGGTCTGGGCGGCGGCGAGGACGTGCACCCCGGCCTCGATCGCGCGGGCGCGCAGGAGCGTGTGCCAATGCGCGGCACCCGTCGGGCGAGTGAAGGCGGCGGGCACGGCGAGCACGGTCGCGCCCGCATCGGTCAGCGCGCGGTAGAGATCGGGGAAGCGGATGTCGTAACAGATCGACAGGCCGAGCGGCCCAAGCGGCGTCTCCACCACCATTACGCGGTCGCCGGGGGCATAGGCATCGGATTCGCGCCAGCGCTCGCCGGTGGGCAAGTCGACATCGAACAGATGCAGCTTGTCATAGATCGCGCGGATCGCGCCATCACCGTCGATCACGAAGCCGCGATTGACGAAGCGGCCGTCATCGCCGAGCAAGGCGAGCGAGCCGAGCTGGACCCAGACGCCGTAGCGCGCCGCAGCCTCGCGCACGGCGGCGAGCACCGGATCGTCGTCCTGCGCGACGACCGACGCCGCTCCGCGCGCGCGGTCCCGGTCGAGCAGGCCTGACATTTCGGGGGTGAAGAGCATCGCCGCGCCTTCCCCTGCCGCCGATGCGATTGCCTCGGTCAGCGTGCGGGCATTGGCCAGCGGGTCGATGCCGCTGGTCATCTGAAGGATCGCGGCGCGAGTCACGCGTTGAGCAGCGCGTCCAGCTTGCCTTCACGCTCCAGCGCCATGAGGTCGTCGGAGCCGCCGATATGTGTGCCGTCGATGAAGATCTGCGGCACCGTGGTCCGGCCATCGGCGCGCTGGATCATCTCCTGCCGCTTCGGTCCGCCCATGGTGAGGTCGAATTCCTCATAGTCGGCACCCTTGCTGTCGAGCAGCGCCTTGGCGCGGTGGCAGTAACCGCAAAATGCCTTGGTGTAGATTTCGATCTTGGCCATGGTTCCGAGTTGTGGATCGCGACCGCGCTTGTCAATCCGCCTCCGCGTCATCGATCACCCGCGCCCAGCACAGGATCGTCACGCTCTTGGCGCCAGCGCGCTTGAGGATGCGCGCGCAGGCGGTGGTCGTCGCGCCGCTGGTGTGGACATCGTCGATGAGCACGATCGCCTTGCTCCGGATCATTTCTTTCGCCCCCGGCGCGAGGGCGAAGGCCCCCGCAACCGCCTTGGCGCGCCCGCGTGGGCCAAGGCCGCGCAGCACCGGGGTTGCCTTGACCCGGCGGAGAAGATCGGGCGCGACCGGCACACCCGAAGCGGTGCCGAGCGCGCGGGCGATCAGCAGCGCCTGATTGAACCCCCGCCCCCAGATGCGCCAGCGGTGCAGCGGCACCGGCACCAGCAGCTCAGCATCCTCCGGCATGAGGCGCGCCATCAGCCGCGCGGCGGTGACGGCGAAGCCCGTGCGCCCGCCATATTTGAGGCGCAACGCGAGCGTCCGCGCCGCCGGACCATAGGCAACAGCTGCGCGCACGCCGTCATGCAGTGGCGGCTCGGACAGACACGCGCCGCACTGCGCGTCAGGTCCGCGGTCATGCTCGAACGGGAGGTTGCAAGTCGCGCACCATGGCGGGGCGATCAGGCGCATCCCGCTCCAGCAGGCGGCGCAGAAGCGGTGATCAGCATCGACCACGTCGCCACAGCCCGGGCAGCGCGGGGGCAGCGCCAGGCCGATCAGGTCGAGCAACGGTTGACGCAGCCCCATGCAGAGCTTGTCGCGCGGCGCGCGACGCGGCACAAGCCGCCCCGTGACCCCCGCCCCCACCCCACCTGAGATTTTCGACCGCATCCGCCGCCGTATCCGCCGCGACCGCGCTGCGCCCGGCTTTGCCGGGTTCGACTTCATCCGCGCCTGGATGCTCGACGGGATTGCCGAGCGGCTGGACGCGGTGCGGCGCGAGTTTCGCGATGTGCTGGATCTGGGCAGCTTCGACGGTGCGTTCCTGGTCCCGCCGGGTGCGAACGTGACGCGGATCGACCCCGGGGCGCGTTTTGCATCGCAGTCGGGCGGCGTGCAGGCCGATGAGGACCGGCCGCATTCGCCCGAGGGCGCCTATGACCTTGTCGTCTCGGCGGGGGTGCTCGACAGCGTCAACGACCTGCCCGGCGCACTGGCGCTGATCCGCCGCTCGCTGCGTCCCGACGGGCTGTTCATGGGCGCATTTCTGGGTGGATCGACGCTCTCTACGCTGCGCAGCGTGATGCTGGAGGCGGAGGGCGATCGCCCGGCGGCGCGCGTGCATCCGCAGGTCGATGTCCGCGCGGCGGGCGACCTGCTGGTGCGCGCGGGGTTCGCGCTCCCGGTGGCGGATGTCGAGACGCTGGAGGTGCGTTACGCCAGCCTGTTCGATCTGGTGCGCGACCTGCGCGGCATGGGCGCGACCAGCCTGCTGCGCGACCCTGCCCCGCTGACCCGCAGCGCGGTGGCGCGCGCCGCGCAAGCCTTCGCCACGCGCGCCGATGCCGAGGGGCGGACCAGCGAGCGATTCGATGCGATCTTCGTCACCGGCTGGGCCCCCGATCCCAGCCAGCCCAAGCCCGCGCGGCGGGGTTCCGCCAGCGCATCGCTGGCCGATGCGCTGCGGCCCAAGCCCTGACATCTTGACAAAATGGTGCGTTGCAGCCATAAACAGCGCGCGGACCGGGCCCCTCTGGCGATCCTTTGATCGCGATGTCGGACCGCATCGGATGACCCGATGCAGGCTGGGCTTTGTGTGACCGTATCCTCCCGCTGACGGCCGTCCGATCGATTTCACATCGACAGGAGGCATTATGATGAGTGGCATGTTGTACCGTCTGAGCGTCGTCCACCGGAAGCTGGACGAGGAAATTCGCCGTGAAGCGCGGCGACGCAATCCGGACGGGTTTCGGCTGCTGCGGCTCAAGAAGCTGAAGCTGGCGGTCAAGGACCGTCTGGCCGGCCACTGGAAGCGCACGCTCGCGACCGGTAGCTGATTCGACCACCACCGGCGGCCCGGGCCCCTCTGATGCGCAGGATGCGCATGATGTCGGGCCGCCATGATGGCGCAGAACGCGCCTTAGCCAACAGGGGCTGAATCAACATGGAATTTCTGACGTTACTCTGGCTGGGCAAGCCGGTGTGGATGTGGCTCGCCTTCATGGGGCTGGTTGCCGCATTGCTCGCGCTCGACCTCGGCGTCCTGCATCGCAAGTCGCGCGAGATCGGGGTCAAGGAGAGCCTAATGCTCTCCGCTTTCTATATCGCGCTGGGCCTGGCGTTCAGCGGCTTTGTCTGGTGGCAGCTCGGCGAGACGGCGGCGATCAACTACGTCACCGGTTTCGTGGTCGAGAAGAGCCTGGCGATGGACAATGTCTTCGTCATCGCGATGATCTTCACCTATTTCGCGATCCCGCGTCAGTATCAGCACCGGGTGCTGTTCTGGGGCATTTTGGGCGTCATCGTGCTGCGCGCGATCATGATCGCGCTGGGCGCGACGATCGTGTCCGAATTCGGCTGGGTGCTTTACCTCTTCGCCGCCTTCCTGATCTTCACCGGCATCAAGATGTGGCGGATGGTCGACACGCCCTATGACGTGGCGAACTCGCCGCTGCTCGGCTGGCTGAAGCGGCATATGCGCGTGACCGACGGCCTGCGCGGATCGGCGTTCTTCGTGCAGGAGGCCGATGCCAAGACCGGCACGATCGCGCGCCATGCGACGCCGTTGTTCCTGGCGCTGGTGATGATCGAGTTCGCCGACCTGGTGTTCGCGGTCGATTCGGTGCCGGCGATCTTTGCGATCACCACCGACCCGTTCATCGTCTACACGTCGAACATCTTCGCGATCCTGGGCCTGCGCGCGTTGTATTTCGCGCTGTCGGCGCTGGTCGACCGGTTCCACTATCTGAAGTACGCGCTCGCGGTGCTGCTGGTGTTCATCGGATCGAAGATCTTCGTCGCCGATGCGCTGGGTCTGGCGAAGATCCCGCCGGTCGTGTCGCTGGGCATCACGGCGGCAATCCTGACGACGGGCATCGTCTACTCGCTGTGGCGCACCCGCGGCGAGCCGATGCCGAGCACGACCTGAACGGCCCCGCCCCGCCACCGGCACATGCCATGGCGGGGCGGACTGTTGCGCAGGGACGCCGCGATCAATTGGCGCCGGCGGCCTCAGCCTTGGCCTTGGCGACCATCGCATCCCAGCTCGCCCAGTCGATCGCGCGGCCGGGATAGGCGACCTTCGCAAAGGGCCAGGACTGGCGAACCCAATCAGTCACCCAGGCATAGAGCTCTGCGTCGAACCCGGCGTCATATTCGGCCTTGGTCACCCACATCCGCACCACCGCATCATAACCGGGCACGGCGCTCGGCGCGACATAGACCGATCCGCGCTCACGCTGCCCATCGGGCGTCAGCACCGCATAGGCAAAGGACGCGCGCGCCTGGAACCGGGCCTGTTCGGTCTGCATGTCCAGCATCGCGTCGGCGGCCGAGATATTGGCATGCGGCCAATCGGTGCTGCGCGTGAACGTCTGTTGCAGATGGTCGATCGACGACATGTACGCGTCGAAATCGATCTTCACCAGATCGGGGCCGAGCGGCACCAGCTTGAACGTTCCCGCTTCCACCAGCGTCGGGACATTGAACGACGGCGGGACAAAGGGCTTTGCCGCGCCAGCAGGCGGCGATTGAACGGCACCCGCCGGAGCTTGCCCGGCATGCGCGGTCGCGGGCGAGAGCATCGCCGCTGCGCCAAAGGCCGATAGCACCGCAATCGCGGTTTTGATGTCCTCGCGAACCAAGTCCCGTATCGCCATGTCGATCCCCCGGCGGCTGACCCGCCTCCCCCAGCGGAAGGTGTGGTCATGCTGCACTGCGGCATCGTAATCAGGAGGCATGATCGGCACAATCGGCCGTCGACCATGCGGCCGCGTCGCTAGATCAGCGCTTCGAGGATGTCGATCAGCGGAATGTCGGCGGGCGGCATCGCCAGATCGCGCAGTCCTGCGGGGTGAACCCATTGCAGCGCGGTCGCGTGCTGTGCCTCCAGCTGCCCATCCCATGCGCGCAGCGTGTAGAGCAGCAACAGCAAATGGCGCTCGCCCAGCGGCGCGCTGGCGAATGTCGCGGGGGAGAGTGCCGCCGGGTCGACCGTGATGCCCAGTTCCTCGTGCAACTCGCGGCACAGCGCGGCTTCGGGCAGCTCGCCAGACTCGACCTTCCCGCCCGGAAACTCCCACAAATCGGCCATCGGCTTGCCCGGCGGGCGGCGCTGGACGAGCACGCGCCCGTCCGCGTCGATCAGGGCCGCGGCCACTACCGTAACGATACGTCCTATGGAAAACCCGGCATCTGATTTTTGCATTTCATTAACTTCGTTTGCGTAGTTTTGCGGTGATGTAACTCAAAAGGGCGGTGCGATGCGCTTGTTGAAGTCACTGCCGACACGATTGGCGCGCTGCACCCGCGGCGCGACGGCGGTCGAATATGGCTTCATCCTCGCGCTCATCGTCCTTGTCCTGATCGGCGCACTGACCGAACTGGCCGGCGGCACCACCGGCATGTGGAACAATGTCAGCAACAAGGTCCAGAACCCTGGCTGATTTTTCGCCGATGCTGCCGCGCGTCTAAGGCCTTTGTTAACCTCCGTCCCCTAGTTTCGGGCTTGCTGAGACCGGTTTTCACCGGGCGCAGCCGGGAAAACTGAAGCTTCGAACAGGATGGAGACCGGTATGAACACGATCCGCAAGATTTTTGGCAACAAGAAGGGCGCCACCGCAATCGAGTACGGCCTGATCGCCGCTCTGATCGCCGTCGCCGCGATTGCCGCGATGCAGGGCCTGGGCAACCAGCTCAAGACGACCTTCACCAACGTTTCGTCGAACATGAAGGCGTCGTAAGACCCCTTCGTTTCGAAACGACTGAACGGAAGGGGCGGCGAGCCAGCGGTTCGCCGCCCCTTTTTCAATGCAGGGGGATTTATGGTTAAGCGCCTGTTGGCGACGTTGCGCGATACGCGCGCAGCGACAGCAATCGAATATGGCCTGATCGCCGCACTGATCGCGGTGGCCGCGATCGCCGCGATGCAGGGCCTGGGCAATCAGCTCAAAAAGACGTTTACGAACGTCTCTTCGAACATGAAGGCGTCGTGACCTGAACGACCCATAAAAATGGGGCGGAGACCCGTGGCCCCCGCCCCATTTTTTGGTTGTTTGAGAAGCGGTTACGCCCGGCCCATCGCCAGAAACTTGGCCCGGCGCGCCTTGCGCAACGCGGTCACGCTCTGGCCCGACAGATCCTTGAGCGCCGCTTCGATCGCGTCGCCGAGCGCGTCGATCGCCTTGGCATGGTCACGATGCGCGCCGCCGAGCGGTTCGGTGACGATCGTGTCGATCACGCCCAGCTCCTTGAGGTGCTGCGCGGTCACCCGCATCGCTTCGGCGGCGTCCGCGGCCTTGTCGGCGGTGCGCCACAGGATCGAGGCGCAACCCTCGGGCGAGATCACCGAATAGACGGCGTGCTCCATCATCAGCACGCGGTTGCCCGCGGCGAGCGCGACGGCGCCGCCCGATCCGCCCTCACCCAGGATCGACGCGACCATCGGCACGCCGAGATTGAGGCACGCCTCGGTCGAGCGGGCGATCGCTTCGGCCTGCCCACGCTCTTCGGCCTCCATGCCGGGAAAGGCGCCGGAGGTGTCGACCAACGTCACCACGGGGATGCCGAACTTGTCGGCCAGTTCCACCAGGCGGATCGCCTTGCGATAGCCCTCGGGCTTGCCCATGCCGAAATTGTGGCGCAGGCGGCTGGTGGTGTCGTCACCCTTTTCATGGCCGATGACCATCACGCGCTGGCCCCGGAACCGACCGAGGCCGCCCTGAATCGCCTGATCGTCTGCAAAGGCGCGGTCGCCGCCCAGCGGCATGAAATCGGTGATCAGCCGCGCGACATAATGTTTGAAGTGCGGACGCTCCGGATGGCGCGCGACCAGCGTCTTCTGCCACGGGGTCAGCTTGGCATAGGCGTCCTTGAGGAAGCGGTCGGACTTGGCCTGGAGCTTGGCGACCTCTGCCTCGATATCCACCTCGCCGCCCGCAGCGGTGTCGCGCAATTCGTCGATCCGGGCCTGAAGCTCCGCAATCGGCTTTTCGAATTCTAGAAAACTGGCCATCGCGCGCACCTATGCGCGGTCGCGCTTCGCGTCAATTCGGGGCGTGTCGGCGAGGGGGTGGCGTTCGTTGACGAGGGTGACCAGCCGGGCGCTGTCGACATGTGTATAGATTTCGGTCGTCGCGATATCGGCATGGCCCAGCATCGCCTGCAACGCGCGCAGATCCGCCCCGCCCTTCAGCAGGTGCGTCGCAAAGGCGTGGCGCAGCACGTGCGGGCTGATCCGGTCGGGCGGGATGCCCGCCAGCCCGGCAATGTCGCGCACCATCTGATACAGGCGGATGCGGCTGAGATGCCCCTTGCCCGAGGGGAACAGCCAGGGCCGCGCCGGATCGACATGCTCGCGCCACGCCGCCACCGCCGCGCGCGCGCGATCGGACAGCGGGACCAGCCGCTCCTTCCCGCCCTTTCCGCGCAGGATCAGATAGGGCTTGTCCGGCTGAACCGCGCCGCGCGGGAGCGAGACGAGCTCGCTGGCGCGCAGGCCCGAGCCGTAGAGGAGTTCGATCAGCGCAAGCAGGCGCAGGTCGCGTGGATCGGGCGGGACGCGATCGATCCGCGCCTGAATCGCCGCGAAGATCGCGTCGACATCGGCGTTGGAGAGGGTCTTGGGCAGGCTGCGCCCGGTGCCGGGTCGGGGCAATGCGCTGCCGGGGTCGTCGGCGCGCAGCTTTTCATCGAGGAGGAAACCGTAGAAGCGGCGCAATGCGGCGGATTTGCGCGCGACGGTGGCGCGGGCAAGGTCGCGCCACGCCTCCGCCAGCCGCTCGATCGCCGCGCGGTCGGCAAGCGCGAGCCCGCCATCGAGCGCCTGCGACGCCAGCCGCAGATCGGTGCCATAGGCCGCGATCGTATTCGGCGAGGCCCCCGCCTCCGCCGCCAGCATCTCCAGAAAGCGCTCGATCAGCGCCGGGTCGTCGCCCGGGCGGATCGTCGTCAAAGCCGGGTAATCGCCTCGACGGCGATCATCCGCGCATAGCCGTCGAGCCCGACCTGAGAGAGCGCGCGGGTGATGTGGTAGATCGCCTCGGGCGAGACGCCTTCCCATACGCGGCTCTGCATGCCGACCGCCGCGAGCAGCACCACCGTCCCCGGCTGGTTCGCGTCCGCTGCCTGCGCGATGGCGCGGGTCCAGGCGTTGGCGGCACCGAACTCGACCCCCGACGCCTGCATCAGCCGCTGTCCGTCGGCCGTCGGGATGCGGCCCATCCCGGCCATCGCGGCGATCAGCATCGCGCCGTTCGTCGCGTCGGCACTGTTGCGATAGGCCTCGACATCGCCGACCGCGACCGCACGGCCGGGTTCCGCGAGCAGCAGCATGCCCCAACCATCGCTGCCGCGCGGCGCGATCTGCTTCCAGCGCAGCGCTGCGCGGTCGAGCCCGGCGCTGAGCATCGACGCGATCAGGCGATCGACGTCCTCAGCGTGCTCCGCCGATGGCGTCACGCGCGCGGCGGCGCGGGCGGTGAGGATGAGGCGGCTATACGTCGCGCGCGGCCCCTGCGCCTCGTCCCACAGCTGCCGCATCCGTTCGACCCGCTCGGCGGCTGTGGCGGCGGTGAAGGCGGCACGCAGGTCGCGGGCGACCGCAACTTCGGCGATGGAGGGATCTTCCTGCGCCTCAATCTCACCGTACAGGTCGGTCAGCGCCTGGCTGGAGAAGATGCCCTGCGTCGCCGCCGCCTCTGCCGCCGCCGCGCGGTCGCGCAGGCCCAGCATCGGGGCGGTCGCGCGCCAGTAGCGCAGCTGCGGCCCGGCGGTGCCATAGAGCCGCTCCGGCACGTCGGTGTCGGACGCGACTGCCAGGCCCCAGCGCCACGCGCTGATCCGGTCCACCGCGTCCCACTCGACGGTCACGGCGCGGCGACCCGACACGCCCATGCCGACCAGCTTTTCAGCGAGCAGCAGGTCGACCGAATTGCCAAGGCGGCGGCGACCGGCGTCGATCAGCGGCCCGGCCTTGCTCGGATCGCCGTCGAGCCCGGCGCAGATCGCTTCGGCCAATCGCCAGTTGCGGTCGGGCGCGGTGTCGAGCGCGGGCTGAACCATCGGGCACATGCCGCCCGGATCGGCGGTGGCGAGCATGGCCTGCATCGCCACCTGAAACATCTTGGGCGTGTAATTGGCGATATCGACCGACTGGACCAGCGCACGGGCGGCATCGGCCTCCCCCATGCGGATCAGCAGCCAGGCGCGCTCGGCGGCGAAATCCGCGCCGTTGAGGCCGCGCGGGGTGTTCACCCGCGACAGCAGCGCGCGACGCAGCGCGATCGACAGCCAGCGCGACGCGACCGGCGCATCGGTGCGGCGCATCAGAATCTGGAGGAAGCCGCCATCGGCGTTCCCGAACGCAGTCGTGGCCAGCCCATCGCTGGCGGGCGAGGACGGGCCGACCTGCGCCAGCGAGCGCTTGGCGAAGTCGGGCAGTTCGTAGCGGGCGATCGTCGCGTAATCGAGTTCGCCCGTCGTTTCGGGTGCAACGCCCGGGGCTGCAGCCGTGGAATTGCCAAGTTCACCCGGCAGCGCGGCCGGCGCATCGCTGCGCGGCGCGGTGGTCGGCCCGGGTGCGGGTGCCGGCGCTGGAGCAGGTGCCGGGACGGGATCGTCGAACCCCGGCGGGAGCAGCGATTCGGGGCGATCCTGCCCCAGCGCGGGAATCCCGACGCCGGCAGCGACCACCAGAACGACGGCGAGCGCGGTCTTAGTTCGCGAGATTGTCAAGCGGGACGGCCTTCTCGATGCGCACCGGCTGCTTCTCCGTATCGCGACCCGCAAGGAAAAACAGTCCGCCGATCAACAGGATAGCGACAATGACGATGATGATAAGCGAACGGGACATCGACCCCCTCAAACCGGTTCTGTTTACAGGCACAGGGCCTTTTGCCCGAGCGCGATGCACGCTGTATAGCCCCCGCGACCATGCTGCAAACCCGTCCCGCCGAACCGACGCCTTTGACCCGCCCGATCGTGCTGATCGGCCTGATGGGCGTGGGCAAGACCACGGTGGGCCGTCGCCTCGCCCAGCGGCTCAAACTCCCCTTTGTCGATGCGGACGCGGAGATCGAAGCGGCAGCGGGCATGACCGTTGCCGAGATCTTCGAGCGATTCGGCGAGCCGCATTTCCGCGATGGCGAACGGCGCGTGATCGCGCGGCTGATCGACGGCGCGCCCAAGGTGATCGCGACCGGCGGCGGGGCGTTTCTGAACGACGAGACCCGCGCACTGATTCTTGACCAGGCGACTGCGATCTGGCTCGACGCCGCCCCCAAGGTCTTGGCCGAACGCGTCGCCAAGCGCGACCATCGCCCGCTGCTGCGCGGAAAGGATCCGTTGAAGGTGCTCACCGAACTCGCCGAAATTCGCAACCCCGTTTATGCGCTCGCGCCGATCCATGTGGTGAGCAAGGTTGCGCCGCATGAGGCGACGGTCAGCGCGATCTTGGCGGAACTCGGTCGATGAAGGTCGTTGCGGTCGCGCTGGGTGCGCGCAGCTATGAGGTGCGGATCGCCAGCGGGTTGCTGACGCAGGCGGCGGAGCAACTCGCCCCGTTTTCGCGCGGGCGCCCCTTTGTCATCGTGACCGACGCCAATGTCGCGCCGCATGCCGCCCGGCTGGCCGCGCTGCTGCACCATGGTGGCCTTACGAGCGACATCATCACCCTGCCAGCCGGTGAGACGACGAAGAGCTGGGGGCAGCTCGAAGCGCTCACCGACGCGTTTCTCGAGCGCGGAATCGAGCGTGGCGACCATGTGATTGCGCTGGGCGGTGGGGTGATCGGCGATCTGGTCGGGTTCGCCACGTCGATCCTGAAGCGCGGGTGCAATTTCGTGCAAATCCCGACCACATTGCTGGCCCAGGTCGACAGCTCGGTCGGCGGCAAGACCGCGATCAACAGCCGGGCGGGCAAGAATCTGGTCGGGGCGTTCCACCAGCCGTCGCTGGTGCTGATCGATCCCGACCTGCTCGACACGCTGCCTCTGCGCGATCTGCGCGCGGGCTATGCCGAGGTCGTGAAATACGGCCTCATCGACGATCTCGGCTTTTTCGAATGGTGCGAGGCCAATGGCGCGGCGCTGCTCGCCGGAGACCCGGCAGCACGGGAATATGCGATCGCGCATTCGGTCGCGGCGAAGGCGCGAATCGTCGCAGCGGACGAGCGCGAGACGACCGGCGTGCGCGCGCTGCTCAACCTCGGCCATACGTTCGGTCATGCGCTGGAGGCCGAGACCGGTTTTTCCGACGCGCTGCTCCATGGTGAAGGCGTTGCGGCGGGGATGGCGCTGGCCTTTGCCTATTCGGCGCGGCGTGGCCTGTGCCCCGGCCAGGATGCCGAGCGGGTCGCGGCGCATCTGAAAGCGATGGAGATGCCGCACGACCTCGCCAGCGCGGGAATCACCGCGTCAGGCGCGACTCTGGTCGGCCATATGCTCCACGACAAGAAGATGGACGCCGGCACCCTGCCCTTCCTGCTGGCACGCGGGATCGGGCAAACCTATCTCGACAAGCAGGTCGATCTGGCGGACGTGGCGGCGTTCCTGGACGAGTTGCCGCGCTGACAATGCAAGCCAAGGAATAGCTGCCGCGCGGTGCCGCGCGACCGGCCCCCTCAGGCCTCGAGCTGGCGCATCAGGCTGCGGACGGCGCCGTCGATTTCGCTGTCGGTGCCGCGCAGTTCCTCGATGCGGCGGACGGCGTGGATCACGGTCGAATGGTCGCGATTGCCGAATTTACGGCCGATTTCGGGCAGCGAGCGCGTGGTCAGGCGCTTGGCGAGGTACATCGCGATCTGGCGCGGCCGGGCAATCGCGACGGCGCGGCGCTGCGACACCAGGTCGAGCTGCTTGACGTCGAAATGGCTCGACACCGCCTTCTGGATCTCGTCGATCGTTACGCGACGCTGGCTGCCGCGCAGCGCTTCGCCGAGCACGCTCTCGGCGAATTCGATCGTCACGACCTCGTTGTTGAGCTGGGCATAGGCGACGAGGCGGTTGAGCGCGCCTTCCAGCTCGCGCACCGACGAGCTGATCCGCGCCGCGAGCAGGTCGAGCACCTCCGACGGGACCGATGCGCCGGCCATATCCTCAAGCTTGCGGTCGAGGATCGTGCGGCGCAGGCCCAGCTCGGCCGGCTTGATGTCCGCGGCCAGGCCCGAGCCGAGGCGCGAGGCCAGCCGGGTTTCGATCCCCTCGAGCGCCAGCGGGCTGCGGTCGGCGGCGATGACGAGGCGCTTCCCCTCGCGCATGAATTCGTCGACCGTGTGGAAGAATTCTTCCTGGGTCGATTCTTTGCCGGCGATGAACTGAAGATCGTCGATCATGAGCAGATCGACGCCGCGCAGCCGCGCCTTGAACGCGTAGGTGTCCTTCTCCCGCACCGCACGCACGAATTCGAACATGAAGCGTTCGGCGGGCATGTAGATCGCGGTCGCATCGGGGCAGGCGTCCATGAACGCATGGCCGATCGCATGCATCAGGTGCGTCTTGCCCTGACCGGTGTTGCTGTGAAGGTAGAACGGGCTGAAGCGCGGCTTGCCCGGTTCGGCCAGCGCCTTGGCGGCGTTGAACGCGACGCGATTGGTGGTGTCGACCACGAACCGGTCGAACGTGAAGCGCGAATCGAGATTGGGACGCTCGCCCGCTCCGGCGGAAGCCGAGGGCGTGACGGGCACCACTGCATCAGCCACGGGGGCCGCTGCCGCAAGCTCGCGAGTCGCACGTGCATCGACCGTCTCGATCGACACCGTGCGCACGCCCGGAAGCTGCGCACGGAATTCCATCATCAGACGGTCGGCGTAATGATTCTTGACCCAATTGGTCATGAAGGCGGAGGGCAGGCCGAGGCGGACGGTTTCGGCGTCTTCGCCCGGGATCAGGACGATCGGCTTCAGCCACTGGTCGAACAGCCGCTGCCCTGCGGAAAGCCGCAGATTGCCGCGCACGCGTGTCCAGGCCTTGGCTTGATCCATTTTTTCGCTGCCCCTCACTTGCCAACACCTGCATCCGCGCGTGCGCACAAATGCCATTCCCCCGGACGCAGAGGCGTTGCCCCCGCGCAAACAGCTCAGGCAACAGCCTCCCGCAGCCGGAATCACATCCGCACTTGGTTGGCGCCTTCGCTGAATCCGCCGACGCGAACGCCCGGCGGAGGTCCGTTTTAGGGACGCATTTCTGAGTCGATCAAGGGGGCAGCATGTAAAGAATCTGAAATAAGTAGGGTTGACTCACTCAACCCCCCGGAAAACCGTTATTCTTCACATAAACCTTTGTTTTTAGGTACATTAACTGAATCGTTACAAGGGCGTTACGGCGCGACTCATGGTTATTCGCCGATTCGCGCCACGTGGACTTTCGCGCCGGCCGGACAAACGAAAAGCCCCGCCGGCACGGGGCCGGCAGGGCTGTTTTCTAATCGCGGAAGCGCGGATCAGCCGAGGGCGGCGAGACGCTTCGTCAGACGCGAGAACTTGCGCGAGGCGGTGTTCTTGTGAACCACGCCCTTGGCGACGCCACGTGCCAGCTCCGGCTGCATCGCCTTGAGCGCGGTCTCCGCTGCCGCCTTGTCGCCGCTGGTCAGCGCGCTCTCGACCTTCTTGATGAAGGTGCGGATGCGGCCAACGCGGGCACCGTTGACTTCGGCGCGGCGTTCGTTGCGGCGGATGCGCTTCTTGGCTTGCGGCGTGTTCGCCATGAATCTTCGTTCCTGTTTTCGATGCGAAAAGAGGCGCGGATTTCCGTCCCACGCCTCGGGAAAGCGCGCCCCTTAGCGATGACCGACGATTCGGTCAACCGATAACGGGCGGGCAGCCCTCGGGCCCTTCCCCTATTTCTGGCATTTCGGGCACCAGAAGGTCGAGCGCCCGCCCTCGGCGTACCGCGCCACGGTCCCACCGCAATCGCATGGCTCGCCCTCACGGCCATAGACTTTGAACTGCTTCGAGAAATAGCCGATCTCGCCATCGGGCTGAACATAGTCGCGCAGGGTGGATCCACCCGCTTCGATCGCCGATTCGAGCACGCCGTGCACCGCTGCCACCAGCCGCTGCAGTTGCGGGCGGGTCAGCGATCCGCCGCTGCGTTTTGGCGAGATGCGCGACTCGTGCAGCGCCTCGCACACATAGATGTTGCCGAGGCCAGCGACGATGCGCTGGTCGAGCAGCAGCAACTTGATCGACGCCACCCGCCCGGCCAGCGCCTGGCGCAGATGATCGGCGGTGAAGTGCGGCCCGAGCGGCTCCGGCCCCAGCGCGGCAAAGGGCGGCCAGGCACCGACATCGGCCGTGGGCATCAGATCGACCGATCCGAATCGCCGCGCATCGTTGAGCGCCAGCCGTCGCCCCGCCTCGGTCTCGATCACCAGATGATCGTGGGTGAGCAGCTCCGCCGGATCGATTCGCCAGCGTCCCGACATGCCGAGGTGAAAGATCATCGTGTCACCGCGATCGGTGTCGATCAGGCCATATTTGGCGCGGCGGCCAAGCGCGGTGACGGTCGCTCCGGTCAGCCGCTGCCCCAGATCGACCGGCATGGCGCGGCGCAGATCGGGGCGGCGCAGCTGGACGCGCGCGATGCGCTGGCCGTGCAGTGCGGGGGTCAGGCCCCGGACGGTGGTTTCGACTTCGGGAAGCTCGGGCATTTTGTCCAGCTAAGCGGGCTTTGCCGCGCCCACAAGGGCGGCTAAGGGCTTGGCCATGACCGACACCGTCTCCTTTGGCTATGAAGAGGTTGCCCCCGACGAAAAGACCCGTCGCGTCGGCGGCGTCTTTTCCAGCGTGGCCTCGCGCTATGATCTCATGAACGACGCGATGTCGGGCGGCCTGCACCGCGTGTGGAAGGACGTGTTCGTCCGCCGCGTGAAGCCGCGCGAGGGCGAGGCGATTCTCGACATGGCCGGCGGCACCGGCGACATCGCGTTCCGCATGGCCGAACATGGCGCGGCAGTGACCGTTGCCGACATCAACCCGGACATGCTGGCGGTCGGCATCGAGCGCGCCGCCAAGCGCGGGATCGACGGGCTGGTGTGGAGCGAGGCGAATGCCGAGACGCTGCAGTGGCCCGATCGCTTTTTCGACGCCTACACGATCGCATTCGGCATCCGGAACGTTACCGACATCCCGGCCGCGCTGCGCGAAGCGCATCGCGTGCTGCGCCGGGGTGGACGCTTCTTCGTGCTCGAATTCTCGACCACCCTGTGGCCGGGATTCGCGGATGTGTACGATGCCTATTCGCACCGGCTGGTGCCCAAGCTCGGCGAGCTGCTCGCGGGCGACGCCGACAGCTATCGCTATCTGGTCGAATCGATCCGGCGCTTCCCCGATATGCCGACGTTCGAGACGATGATCAAAGACGCAGGCTTCGTGCAGACGCGGGTCGAACCGATGCTGGGCGGACTGGTTGCCATTCATAGCGGCTGGAAGATTTGACCGCTCCCGTCGTCCATCTGTGGCGCCTCCTGAAATGGGGCCGCACGCTGGCGCGTCACGGCGCGCTGCGCGGTATCGAGCGTGACCGAAACACGCCCGCCCCGGTCCGCCGCCTTGCGCGCATCGCCCGGTTCGGCGCGCGCGTGCCCGAAGTGCCGCGCTACGCCGATGCGCTGCAGGCGATCGGTCCAGCCGCAATCAAGCTGGGCCAGACGCTCGCCACCCGCCCCGACCTGATCGGCGAAGCGGCGGCGCACGACCTGCTCCGCCTGCAGGACGCGCTGCCCCCCGTCCCCTTTGCGGTGATCCGCGCGGCGATGGAAAGCAGCTTCGGTCGGCCGATCACCGATCTGTTCCAGTCGGTCGAGGAAACGCCGATCGGTGCCGCATCGATCGCGCAGGTCCACCGCGCGATCACCACCGATGGCCGCCAGGTCGCGGTCAAGGTACTGCGCCCGGGGATCGAGGCCGAGTTCGCGCGTGCCATCGACACCTATGAATGGGCGGCGGCACAGGTCGAGGGGATGGGCGGCGAGGCATCGCGCCTGCGCCCGCGCCTGGTCATCGAAACCTTCAAACGCTGGACCGCGCGCGAGCTAGACCTGCGGCGCGAGGCAGCCTCGGCGTCCGAACTGGCCGAATCGATGGAGGCGGAGCCCGATTTCACCGTCCCCGCGATCGACTGGCAGCGCACCACCGGCAAGGTGATGACGCTGGAGTGGATCAACGGCATTAAGCTGTCGGACCGCGAGGGGCTGGTCGCCGCAGGCTATGACACCGAAAAGCTGGCGCATACGCTGGTCCGCGCGTTCCTGCGTCAGGCGATCTCCGAAGGCTTTTTCCACGCCGACATGCATCAGGGCAATTTGTTCGCCCTGCCCGGCGACCGGATTGCGGCGATCGATTTCGGCATCATGGGGCGGATCGACCGGCGTGCCCGCGTGTGGCTCGCGGAAATTCTCTACGGCCTGATCACCGGCAATTACCGCCGCGTCGCCGAGATTCATTTCGAGGCGGGCTATGTCCCAGCGCACCATAATGTTGCCGAGTTCGCAACGGCGCTGCGCGCGGTGGGTGAGCCGATGCGTGGCCTGCCGGTCAAGGACATGAGCGTCGGCATGATGCTGGACAGCCTGTTCAACATCACCCGCGATTTCGACATGCAGACCCAGCCGCATTTGCTGCTGCTGCAAAAGACGATGGTGATGGTCGAGGGCGTGGCGACGCGCATCCATCCCGACATCAATTTGTGGGACAGCGCCGCGCCGTTCGTGCGCGAATGGATCCGCACCGAATTGGGGCCGGAGGCGTTCCTGGCGGATCGGATTTCGGAGGATCTGAAGACCCTCGCGCGGCTGCCCAAGCTGATCCGCAACATCGAACGCCACTTCCCCGACCCGGGCGGCGCGCCCCCCGCCCCGCCGCTCCGTGAGATCGAAGTGGTGCGCGTCGGCGGCGGCTGGCGCTATGCCGTCGTGGCGCTGCTCGCGGCGGGTGCGGGTGTCGCGGCGACGCTACTGCTTGCCTGACAAGCGCCCGGCCAGCCGTTAGGGACAGGGGATGACCCGCGCGCCACTCTGGCTTTCCGCCCCCAGCCGCTTCGCCGCGCTGCCGGTACGCCGTGCGCGGTGGCTGCTGGCCGGCGTGGCATTGCTGATCCTCGGCGCGCTGACCGTGCTGTTCGTCCCGCTCCCCGCGCCCGGCGCGACCGGCGCAGGTGCCGACCGGCAGGGTGATGTCGCGCTGTATGAATCGATCGTCGCAGCGGTGGCGCATGGCGAGGATTATTACCGCTCAGCCGCCGATGCCCTGCGCGCAGGCAGCTATCCGCTGCGGCCATTCCTGACCTTTCGCATGCCGGGGCTCGCGATGGTGCAGGGCGCCCTGCCCGCCCTCGCCGTGATCGCCTTGCTGTATGCGCTCGCTGCTGCAACCGCCTGGTGCTGGTACCGCCGGATCGCACAGGCACTGCCGCGCTGGCCCGCGCGGGTGGTTGCACTGGTGCTGCTTGCCGCGGGCATGCTCGCCTTCGTCCAGAGCGGGCTGGTGGCGTTCCATGAAATCTGGGCGGGGCTGCTCGTCGCGCTCAGCCTGGCGCTGCGCCGCCCTGGACGCTGGGTCGAGGCGGCGGCGATCGGCGCGCTGGCGATGCTGATCCGCGAAACGGCGGCGCTCTATGTCGTCATCATGGCGGTGCTGGCCTTTGCCGAGGGGCATAAGCGCGAGGCGGCGGGATGGGCCGCCGCGCTGGGGCTGTTCGCCGTAGCGCTCGCCGCGCACGCCGTGGCGGTACATGGCGTGACCGGGCCGCTCGACGCGATGTCGCCGGGCTGGGCGGGGATGAACGGGTTCGGCCTGTTCGTGCGCGCGATGACGCTGGCGACGGGGCTGCAACTGCTGCCGCAGGCGATTGCCGCGATCTTGGTCGCTCTGGCACTGTTCGGCTGGGCGAGCTGGCGCGACCCGCTGGCGCTGCGCGCGCTCGCCACCTTTTGCGGCTATGCGCTGGTGATCAGCCTGTTTGCGCGGCTCGACACGTTCTACTGGGGGCTGATCATCGCGCCGGCGTTTCTGGTCGGTTTTGCGTTCGTGCCCGACGCCCTGCGCGACCTGTGGGTGCGGGCGCGCGACAAGCGGCGGGTGGTGGTGACGCAGGTTGCGCGCTAGGGGTAAGCGGATGAAGCGCATTCTCCTCATCGTTGGCGGCGGCATCGCGGCCTACAAGGCGTGCGAGCTGGTCCGGCTGATCCGCAAGGCGGGGCATTCGGTGACCTGTGTCGTGACCGCGGGCGGGCAGCATTTCGTGACGCCGATGACGCTGGCGGCCCTGTCCGAGAACCAGGTCTATACGACGCTGTGGGACCTCAAGGACGAGGCGGAGATGGGGCATATCCAGCTCAGCCGCGCGGCCGATCTGGTGGCCGTCGCGCCCGCCACCGCCGATTTGCTGGCGAAGATGGCGGCGGGCATCGCCGATGATCTGGCCACCACGCTGCTGCTCGCCACCGACAAGCCGGTGCTGGCCGCGCCTGCGATGAATGTACGGATGTGGCAGCATGCGGCGACGCAGCGCAACGTCGCCACTCTGCGCGGAGATGGCGTGACCGTGCTGGAGCCGGATGAAGGGCCGATGGCGTGCGGCGAGTTCGGCCCCGGGCGCCTGCCCGAGCCGGAGGCGATCCTGCGCGCGATCGAGGCTGCGCTGGCGCCGTCCTCGGGTCGGCTCAAGGGCAAGCACGTCCTGGTCACCGCTGGACCGACGCATGAACCGATCGATCCGGTGCGTTACATCGCCAACCGATCGTCAGGGAAACAGGGCTTTGCGATTGCCGGAGCGCTCGCGGCACTCGGCGCACGGGTGACGTTGATTGCCGGGCCGGTTGCGCTTCCGACGCCTGCGGGCGTGGAGCGGATCGATGTCGAGACCGCGCGAGAGATGGCGGCTGCGGTCGATGCCGCGCTGCCTGCCGACGCAGCCGTCATGGTCGCCGCGGTTGCCGACTGGCGCACGGGCGACGCGGCCGGACAGAAGATCAAGAAGGGCGATACCGCCGCGCCCGCACTGACGCTGGTCGAGAACCCCGATATCCTCGCTGGCCTCGCCCACAGCGCGCACCGCCCGCGCCTGGTGATCGGTTTCGCCGCCGAAACCGAACGGGTGGTCGAACATGCGATCGCTAAGCGTGCGCGCAAGGGTGCAGACTGGATCGTCGCCAATGATGTGTCCGGCGACGTGATGGGGGGCGATGCCAATCTTGTTCACCTGGTTACGGAATCGGGCGTCGAAAGCTGGGAGCGGCTGGCCAAGGCCGATGTCGCGCGCCGCCTTGCCGAACGGATCGCCGATGCGCTTTAAGCTGCCCCATATCCTGCTCCCCCTTTTGATCGCCGGTTGTGCGGCCGGGGAGCGTCCCGCCGCACCGACCGCGCCAAAGCTGTTTACGCAGGGCTATGGCGCTTCACCGCGCACCGCGCCGACGCTGTACGTCGTCATTCACGGCAATGGACGCCGCTCCAAGATCGACACGAGCGACTTCGCGAAGGCGTTGGCGGCGGCCGAACCGAAGAGCGCCGTCGTTCGCCTGCTGCGTCCAGGCTACGAAGACGGCGTCGGCGGCCAATCGCCCGGCACGCGCGGGTCGAGCAGCACCGACGATTTCAGCGCCGATCGCATCGCTGCGGTGGGCGACGCGATTGCGGCGCTACGCCAGCGCTATCGCCGTGCCCGCGTCGTCGCGGTCGGGGAAGCGGGTGGCGCTGTAGTCATCGCCAATCTGGCGGGGCTGCGTCCTGGCCTGATCGATGGCGTCGTGCTGGTGTCCTGCCCGTGCGCGCTCCCCGAATGGCGCGCCTATCGCGCCAAGCGCGAGCCCGACGAACCACGCTGGCGAGAGAAGCTGGTGAGCCTCGATCCGCTCCAGACCGCAGGTGGCATCCAGCCCGGCCTGCGCGCCGCGCTTCTGGTGGGCGGTGCCGACACCGATGTCCCCGCCCGTTTTTCGCGCAGCTATGCCGAGGCGCTGAGCCTGCGCGGGATCGCGACAGATTTTCGGATCATTCCCGGGCGTGCCGACCCCGTGCTCAACGATCCCCAGGTGATCGAGGCGACGCGCCGCCTCGCCGCCGCATTGCCGGTGCGTAAGTGATGGGAGCGCCAATCACCATCCGCCTGATGCGTCTGCCGCATGGCGAAGGCCTACCCCTGCCCGCTTATGCGACCGCAGGGGCGGCGGGCATGGACGTCGTCGCGGCGGAGGATCTGGTGCTTGCCCCCGGCGCGCGCCACGCCGTCGCCACCGGCTTCGCCATCGCGATCCCGCCCGGCTATGAGGTGCAGGTACGCCCGCGCTCCGGCCTGGCGCTCAAGCATGGCGTCACCTGCCTCAACACGCCCGGGACGATCGACGAAGATTATCGCGGCGAGGTTAAGGTGATCCTCGCCAATCTTGGCGACCAGCCCTTCACCATCGTGCGCGGAGAACGGATCGCGCAGCTCGTGCCCGCACCGGTGCAGCGCGCGCTGTTCGAGGAGGTCGCCGTGCTGGATGAGACCGACCGTGGCAGCGGCGGCTTCGGATCGACCGGGCGGTGATCATCAGCGCACTCCTCGCGCTCGCCAGTGTGCAGGGCGGCCCGGCACAGGCGCAGGATGTACCTGAACCGGCGGCGATCCAGTGGGAAAGCTTGCCCAACCTGCCCTATCGCGACGCGCCGAGCATGACCCCGGCGATGCACGACTGGGCACGCGGGCAGGTGCGCGCGCGCAAATGCCGGGCACGGCGGCTGGTCGACGGGCGCCCGGCGGTGCGGGTCGAGGTGGCGGTGCTGGTCGATGAGGACGGGGTGCGCACCACGGTGCCGCGCGCGATCGGCTGCCCGACGATCGAGCAATATGCGGCTGGACTGGTCGCCGGTTTCTCGCGCAACAACCTCAACCAGCGCACCGGCACGCCCGGCCCCGCCTGGTACCGCGCGACGGTGACGTTCGCCTGGCGGCAATGAGCTTTTCCGACGCCGAACTCGAACGCTATGCCCGCCACATCGTGCTGCCCGAGATCGGCGGCGCGGGACAGGCGGCGCTGAAGGCGGCGCGGGTGCTGGTGGTGGGCGCTGGGGGGATTGGAAGCCCGGCGTTGCAGTATCTGGCGGCGGCGGGGGTGGGCCTCATCGCCATCGCCGACGACGATGATGTCTCTTTGTCGAACCTCCAGCGGCAAACGCTTTACGGCACAGAAGATGTCGGCAAGCGAAAGGTCTCTGTCGCCACCTCGCGCGCGCATGCGATCAACCCCCACCCTGAGCTGTATGGGATCCTCGTTCGACTGGATGCCAATACGGTGGACTCCACGATTCCCGACTTCGACGTCATCCTCGACGGCACCGACAATTTCGAGACCCGCCTGCTCGTCGCCGACGCCGCGTTGCGTCACCGCGTCCCGCTGGTCAGCGCGGCGGTCGGACGGTTCGAGGGGCAGCTTGGCGTGTTTCGCGGGTGGGAGGCGGACAAGCCCTGTTATCGCTGCTTCGTCGGCAACGATCCGGAGACGGCGGGGATCAACTGTTCCGAACAGGGTGTGCTCGGCGCGCTGACCGGGATCATGGGCAGCCTCGCCGCGCTCGAAGTGATCCGTGCAATCCATCCGTTCGGGGAGGACAGCGCGGGCAAGCTGCTGCTCGCCGACACGCTGGCGCTGCGCTTCCGCACGCTGACCCTGCCCAAGGACCCCGGCTGCCCGGCCTGTTCGGGGTAACCGTTACTCCGCCGGGAACACCGCGCGCTTGCCGTCGGCCTTGAACACCACGCCGCGCCGCATCACGAACTGAACCTCCTCCATCTGGCGCAGGTCGGCGACCGGATCGCCCGGCACGGCGATGATATCGGCATCCATGCCGGGCGCGATCTTGCCGATCCGGTCGCTGCGCCCCAGCAGCGCCGCAGCATTGACCGTAGCCGAACGAATGGCGTCGGCCGGCGCGAGGCCGACCTGGTTCATGTAAGTAAACTCGAGCGCGTTGGTGCCGTGGGGGCCGACGCCGGAATCGGTCCCGAACGCGATCCTGACCCCGCCCGCGATCGCGCGGCGATGGCTTTCCTTGACCACCTTCGACACTTCCTCGGCCTTCGCGGCGCTGGCCGGGGGACGTTCGCCCGCGCGCGCCTGACGGATCACGCTTTCGAATGCGTGGATCGTGGGGACGAGATAGACCCCCCGGTCCTTGAACAGCTTGACCGTTTCCGCGTCGATGAAGCTGCCATGTTCGATCGAATCCACCCCGGCGCGGATCGCCATGTCGATCCCCGACTTGCCGTGCGCATGCGCCGTCGCCTTGCGACCAAAGGCATGGGCGGTATCGACGATCGCCTTCATCTCCTCGAACGTCATCTGCGCCTCGAGCCCACCTGCGATGTTCGACCCGACCCCGCCCGATGCGGCGAACTTGATCACCTCCGCCCCCGTAAAGATCTGGTCGCGCGTGGCGCGGCGGCAATCATCGGCGCCGTTGCACAAATGGGTCGCTTCCTCGCGCTCCAGATGCGCGACTTCACGATTGAGGCCGTTGGCGTCCCCATGCCCGGCATGGACCGAGATCATGCGCCCGGCATTGACGATCGTCGGCCCGGCCAGCTCGCCCCGGTTGATCGCATCGCGCAGCGCGCGCACGCCCCGCGCCTCGCCGCCCAGATCGCGCACGGTGGTGAAGCCAGCCTCCAGCGTCACCCGCGCCCGCGCCGCCGCGCCGACGAACTCATCCTCCAGATCCTTGCTGTTCCCCTCCATCCGCGCCTGCAGCGGATAGCCCGAGGAATAGAAATGGACGTGCATGTCGATCAGTCCGGGCAGGACATAGCGGCTCTTGAGGTCGATCAGCTCCGCCCCGCCCTCCGGTGCGACGAAGCCGTCACGGATTTCCGCGACCTTGCCATCGCGCACCACGATCGTGCTCGCCCCGCGCGGCGCGGCACCCGGGTCTGCGAGCAGCGCGCCGGCATGGATGAACTGCACCTTGGGCGCGGGCGCAACGGTCTGCGCCGCAAGCGGCGTGGCGGCGAGCAACGCGATGGTGACGGCGGCGATTCGGCGCATGAAACTCTCCCTGTTTTCCGCAGCCTAGGCGGCAAACAGGCGCGCTGCCTAGCCCCCCGGCTGCGTGATCGACGGCGGGTCGCTGGCCGGGAAGCTGTCGTCCAGCTCTTCGTCGAGCTCGGCGTCCTGCTTGTTGCGCGCGACACTCGCTTCCATCCGGGCGATCTGCTCAGCGGTCGCCTCGCCCTGATGCTGCGCCTTCCACGTCGCATAGGGCATGCCATAGATTGCGGTGCGCGCGGCATCGCGGTCGAGTTCGCCGCCGCTCGCCTCGCTCACCCAATCGGCGAGGCAGTTGCGGCAAAAGCCGGCAAGGCCCATGAGTTCGATATTCTCGGCATCGGTGCGGTGGCGCAGATGGCGGACAAGGCGGCGAAACGCCTGTGCGGCAATGCGGTCGTCGATGCTGTCCAGCGTTGTCATAATCGCGCCTCCACGGTTGAATAGTGTGCATTTGGCGTTAGGGACCGGCACGGGCAAGAGATGGAGAAATCGGCTATGACGAAGGCAATGGCACCGCGATCGCGCAAGGTGCGCGTTCTGGCGACGCTTGGCCCCGCCAGCAACACGCCGGAGATGATCGCCGCGCTGCATGCCGCCGGTGCCGACGCCTTCCGCATCAACATGAGCCATGGCGACCAGGAGTCGAAGGTTCCGGTGATCCAGGCGATCCGAGCGCTGGAAAAGTCGAGCGGGCGCCCGACCACCATCCTCGCCGACCTTCAGGGGCCGAAGCTGCGCGTGGGCAAGTTCGCCGAGGGCAAGGTGACGCTGGCGACCGGCGCGACCTTCCGCCTGGACCGCGACACGACGCCGGGCGACGCGACCCGCGTCGAACTGCCCCACCGCGAGATTTTCGAGACGGTGGCCGAAGGTGCGCGCCTGTTGCTGGACGATGGCAAGATGGTGCTGCGCGTGACCAGCTTCGGCGGCCAGGGCGACGATGCCTGGATCGAAACGCGGGTCGAGGTCGGCGGCGTCCTGTCGAACTCGAAGGGGCTGAACGTTCCCGACATGGTCCTGCCGCTCGCCGCGCTGACCGAAAAGGATCGCAGCGACCTGGCTTTTGCGGTCGCGCAGCAGGTCGACTGGATCGCGCTGTCGTTCGTGCAGCGGCCCGAGGATCTGGCCGAGGCGCGCCGTCTGATCGGCCCCGGCGGCCCCGCGCTGCTCGCCAAGATCGAAAAGCCGAGCGCGGTCGCGCGGCTCGATGAGATCGTCGAGGCGTGCGACGGCGTGATGGTCGCGCGCGGCGACCTGGGCGTCGAACTGCCGCCACAGAACCTGCCGCCGATGCAGAAGCGCATCGTCGAAACCTCGCGCCGCATGGGTCGCCCGGTGATCGTCGCGACGCAGATGCTCGAATCGATGATCACCTCTCCCTCCCCCACCCGCGCCGAGGTGTCGGACGTCGCGACCGCCGTCTATGACGGTGCCGACGCCATCATGCTGTCGGCGGAAAGCGCGGCGGGCCAGTGGCCGATCGAATCGGTAACGATGATGGACGCCATCGCCGATTCGGTCGAGCGCGACCCGGCGCATGGCGACCGCGTCCACTTCACCGTGCTCAAGCCCGACCCCACCACCGCCGACGCACTGGCCGAGGCGGCCAAGTCGATCGCCGCGACAGTCTCGGCGAGCGCGATCATCTGCTTCACCATGTCCGGCTCGACCGCTCGCCGCATCGCGCGCGAACGCCCGTCGGTGCCGATCCTGGTGCTGACGCCCAAGGCAGAGACGGCACGGCGCATGGGCCTGCTGTGGGGCACGCACGCCGTCCACACCAAGGACGTCGATTCGTTCGAGGAAATGGTGGCCAAGGCCAAGCGCATGGCGCTGCGCCAGGGGATCGCCAAGGGCGGTGACCGTGTGGTGGTGTGCGCCGGCGTCCCGTTCGGCACGCCCGGATCGACCAACGTGCTGCACGTCGTGACGCTGGTCGGCGACGAGCTGAAGGGTCGGAGTTAAGCGCTCAGCAGCCCGGCGGCGACCAGTTCGCGCCGGGCGTCCGCTTCCTGCGTGAACAGCACAGAATGGATTCCCAGCGCGCGGGCACCCGCGACGTTGGCGGCATTGTCGTCGATGAACACCGCCTCATGCGGCTCCAGCCCGAAGCGACCGAGCGCAAGGCGGTAGATCGCGGGATCGGGCTTCACCAGCTTCTCGTCGCCCGACACCACGACGTCGCGGAAACGATCGAACAGGTCGCTCCATTCGGCGCGGAACGGCGGCCAGAATTCGTGGCTGAAATTGGTGATCGCGAACAGCGGCACGCCCGCTTCGTCGAGCTCCGCGACCAACTCGTGCATGCCTGGCACCGGCCCACCGATGCTTTCATTGAAGCGCGGGCCCCAGGCGGCAATCAGCTCGGCATGTTCGGGAAAGCGCGCGGTCAGTTCGGCCGAGGTGTCGGCGAAATCACGCCCGGCATCATGCTGGAAATGCCAGTCGACCGTGACGACGTCGCGCACAAACGCGTCGAGCGCCCGATCGTCACCGATCAGGCGCTCGTAAAGATAGCGCGGATGCCAGGTGAACAGGACGTTGCCGATATCGAAGATAACGGCGCGCACGTCCCTACTCCTGCGTCGGGCTTTAGCCCTGGCGCGCCTTGAAGCGACGCTGCGTCTTGTTGATGACGTACACGCGACCGCGACGGCGGATCACGCGGTTGTCGCGATGGCGATCCTTGAGCGACTTCAGGCTGTTCACGATCTTCATGACCGATTCTCTACTATCTTGAATTATGGCGGGTGCCGGAAAAGAGGCGCTCGCCTAGTCGGGACGCGGCGACAAGTCAAGGAAAGCTTGGCAACGGAACCCACATCCCCGTAACGATGTTGAACCGTTGAGCCGTGGCGTGTGCACGGCAGGAGGATGTGTCCGATGAAGACCCGTGCAGTGATCGCCCTCGCTCTCTCCGCCGCCGCTCTGGCGGGGTGCTCGACCACCATGGGTGGCCGCGCCGCGCCGGTCGACGTGACCCGCTACCACCTCTCGCAGCCGATTCCAGCCGGAACAGTTGCGGTGCAGCCGATGAACGGCGGCAGCGCCGGTCCCGAGGCGCAGCTCTATGTCGATGCGGTCACCGCGTCGATGGGGTCACTGGGCTTCACCCCGGCCACCGATTCGGCGCGGTCCGACTATCTCGCCACCGTCGATTTCCGCCGCACCGATCGCGGCCAGATTCGCACGCGCCCGCCCCTTACCATCGGCATCGGCGGCGGCAGCTATGGCGGCGGCGTGGGCGTCGGTGCTGGCACCAGTGTCGGCATCGGCAGCAAGACCAAGACGGTCTATGCCTCCGAACTCGCCGTCCAGCTGCGGCGTCGCGGCGACAATACGGTGATCTGGGAAGGCAAGGCGATGACCGAAACGCTTGGCGCCGCCGACGGCACCCAGCCGACAGATACCGCGAGCAAGTTGGCCAACGCGCTGTTCAAGGGCTTTCCCGGCCAATCGGGCATCACTATCACGGTGAAATGACCATTCATCTCAACGCCGCGTTCGACAGCGGCAACATTCGTCTGATCGGCATCGACGGGGACACCGTCGATGTCGAGATCGTCGCCGACCACCAGTCCGACTTCTTCCAGTGGTTCCACTTCCGCGTCGCAGGCGCGAAGGGGCGGACGCTGACCTTCCGCATCGTCAACGCGGGCAAGGCTGCCTATGCGTTCGGCTGGCCCGGTTATCGCGCACGGGTGAGCACCGACCGGGAGGCGTGGCGCCTCACCGACGGCAGCTATGCCGATGGCGTGTTCAGCTTCACGCACAGCTTCGACAGCGACGTCGCGTGGTTCGCCTATTTTGCGCCCTACAGCATGGAGCGTCATGCCGACCTGATCGCGCGCATGGCGGCGCAGCCCGGCGTGACGCATCGCGAACTGGGCCAGACGCTCGACGGGCGAGCGATGGACCTGCTGACGCTCGGCACCGGGCCGAAACAGGTGTGGCTCTATGCCCGCCAGCATCCCGGCGAATCGATGGCCGAATGGTGGGCCGAGGGTGCGCTGGAGAAGCTGACCGACCCGAATGACGCGACCGCGCAGGCGCTGCGCGCCAAAGCGACGTTCCACATCGTCCCCAACATGAACCCGGACGGCAGCTTCCGTGGCCATCTGCGCACCAACGCCGCCGGCGTGAACCTCAACCGCGAATGGCATGCCCCGACGCTGGCGCAGAGCCCCGAAGTCTTCCTCGTCCGCGCGGCGATGGACGAGACCGGGGTCGATTTCGCGATGGACGTGCATGGGGATGAGGCGATTCCGGCCAACTTCCTGGCGGGTTTTGAGGGTATCCCGTCCTGGACCGATGCGCTCGGCGAGAAATATTACGAGTTCGGCCGCCGCCTCGCCGCCGCGACCCCGCTGTTCCAGCTCGAAAAAGGCTATGACAAGTCGGCGCCGGGCCAGGCGAACCTGTCGATGTCGACCAACCAGCTCGCCGAGCGCTTCGGCGCGGTGTCGATGACGCTGGAAATGCCGTTCAAGGACCATGATCCCAGCCCGGATGCCGAGTATGGCTGGTCGCCGGAACGCTGCAAGGCGCTGGCGCATGCCTGCCTCGACACGCTGGCGGGGATGATTGACGCGATTTAGAGCCACAATAAGGGGGGAATGATGATTGCACTGGCCATTGCCACAGTTGCGCTGAACCAAACGGCGCTCCCCCCCAAGCTGGCCGAACCCTGGATCGGCGCGGACCGAAACCAGCGCGAAGCGTCGATCGGATTGCAGATCGACTCCAGTGCCGAACCGGATCCCGAACTGGTGCGGGAGCTGGAGATCAACTGGAAGGACTTCCCTTATCAGCAGGGGCGGTTCCCGGTCGCGGTGGCCGACGTCGACGATTACAATGTTGCGGTCGGGATCCTGCTCGACGTTGCAGCGACCGGTGTCCCGCAATCCTGTCGGGTCGTCACGCCCAGCGGAACCGCAGCGTTCGACAGCCATGCCTGTCCGCACCTCATGCGCTATGTGCGCTTCCACCCCGCGCTGAACCGATCGGGCACGCGGCTAGGCGGGACGTTGGCAATCCGCGTCCGCTACACCGCTGGCCGCTTGCGCATCGAGACTGTGGCTGGCGGCGTCGTGCCGATGCCATGGCGCCCCACGCCCAAACCGCTCTCACCGATCAACGCCGCCACAATCGGGTTTGGAAAAGGCGACGGCCTGCCCGCAAGCGTTGGCGGCACCAGCGGATCGCTGAAGGTCGAAGCGGATGGCAGCGTCAGCGGCTGCATGCTAGCCGCGCCGACCCAGGTCGACGCCTTCGACATCCAGATGTGCGAGCGGCTGCGCGCGGTGAAGTTCGAACCCGCCCGCGACCGCGAGGGCCGTGCGGTCCCGTCCCGCTACACCTTTGGCATGGCTCGCCCGCAGTGATCATCCGCAGCGGCCAGCTCGACGATCCGCAGGTGATCGCGCTGCTCGCGATTCATGCGCGGGGGATGCTCGACAACTCCCCGCCGGATGCCTGTCATTTCCTCGACCTGTCGGGCCTGAAGACCCCCGACATCACGTTCCTGAGCGCCTGGGATGGCGACACGCTGCTCGGCATCGGCGCGGTCAAGGCGCTGGGCGACGGGACGGGTGAGGTGAAGTCGATGCGCACCGCCGAAGGGGCCACCGGACGCGGGACCGGGGCGACGATCCTCCGGCAGATCATCGCGCTGGCGCAGTTGCGTGGCTACTCCGCGCTCAAGCTGGAGACCGGAACCGGGCCGTCCTTCGACGCAGCACACCGGCTCTATGCACGGCACGGCTTCGTCCCCTGCCCACCCTTTGCCGATTATGAAGCGAGCGATTTCAACCGCTTCTTCGCGCTCGATCTGACCGGACCTCAGTTCCAGTAATCGAGCATGTCGGCCGTGATCCAGCCGTTGACGTAATTGAGATAGAAGGCCGCGAAGAGCACGGTGCCGACGATCGTCGTCCATTTGGCGATCGCGCCCGCGTCAAAGCGCTGCGGCGCGCTTTCGGCCTGGCCCTTGATCAGCGCCTCCCCCGCCTCGACCCCGGTCCGCGCGAAAAACGGCAGCACCAGGAACAAAGCGAGGAACCAGAACAGGAAATAGATTGCGAGCGCACTGAACCAGTTCATTGCATCACACCTCGATCAGCATCACGTCCATCACCGGCTTCTTGCCCGTATAGCGCACCGCCACTCGCCGCGTCGCCAGCCGGATCGCTTCGCGCAGCTTCTCCCGATCACCGCCGCGCGCCTCGCTCACCGCCTTGGCGGCCGCATCGCTGGCGTCGGCGATCAGCGCGTCGCGGTCTTCCTCCGCCGGCACGCCCTGGATGCGCACTTCGGGCTGACCGGCCAGCTTGCCGTTCGCCTTGAGCGCCACCGCGACCGACATCTGGCCATAGAGGCCGAGCTTGCGCCGCTCGTTGATCGTGGTGCCGTCGGCGGGCAGGATGACGTCGCCATCGAGCACCAGTCGTCCGGCGGGTGCGTTGCCGATCTTTTTCGGCTTGCCCGGCGCCAGGCGGATGATCTCGCCATTATTCTGCACCACCGCATTGGGGATGCCATGCGCGCGGCCAAAGCGGGCTTGCTCCGCGATATGGCGCATCTCGCCATGGACCGGGACGAGAATATCGGGGCGGATCCAGTCGTACATCGCCGCCAGCTCCGGGCGACCCGGATGGCCAGAGACGTGGACGAACGCCTGACGGTCGGTGATCATTTCGACCCCCTTGCCCGCCAGCACATTCATGATCCGGCCGATCGCCATTTCGTTGCCGGGAATCTGCTTCGACGAGAAGACGACGGTATCGCCGGATTCGAGCTTCAGCTGATGCGTCTCGTCGGCGATGCGGGCGAGCGCGGCGCGCGGTTCGCCCTGTCCGCCGGTGGCGATGATCATCACCTTGTCGCGCGGCAGCTTCATCGCCGTCTCGAAATCGACCGTCTCGGGGAAGTTGCGCAGATAGCCGGTCGCCTTGGCCACGCGCAGGATGCGGTCGAGCGAGCGCCCCGCGACGCACATCGCACGCCCGGTATCCTTCGCCACCTCGCCCAGCGTCTGCAACCGCGCGGCGTTGGAGGCAAAGGTGGTGACGAGCACCCGGCCCTTGATGCCGGCCACGACCGCGTCCAGCCCCTCGCGCACCGCGGTTTCCGAACCGGAGGCTTCGGGATTGAACACGTTGGTCGAATCGCAGACCAGTGCCAGCACGCCTTCGTCGCCGATCGCGGTCAGCTCCGCGGCGGTCGATGCGCCGCCCATCACCGGGGTCTCGTCGATCTTCCAGTCGCCGGTGTGGAAGACGCGGCCATAGGGCGTGTCGATCAGCACTGCGTTCCCCTCAGGGATCGAGTGCGCGAGCGGGAGGTAACGGATGCCGAACGGGCCGATCTGGAACGGCTCTTCCTCGCGCACCACGTTCAGTTCGACGCGGTCGGCGATGCCTTCCTCGTCCAGCTTGCCGTGGATCAGACCCGCCGTAAACGGCGTCGCATAGAGCGGCACGCCCAGCTCGCCCGCCAGATAGGGCAGCGCGCCGATATGATCCTCATGCCCATGGGTCAGCACGATGCCGAGCAGGTCGTCCAGCCGCTCCTCGATGAACTGGAGGTCGGGCAGGATCAGGTCGATGCCGGGATAGTCGGGCGTGCCAAAGATCACGCCGCAATCGACCATGATCCATTTGCCCTGACAGCCATAGAGATTGACGTTCATGCCGATCTCGCCCGAGCCACCAAGCGCGAGGAAGATGAGTTCGTTACCGGGGGTCACATGTTTCCAGTCTGATAAACGGCCATTTGCCCTGAGCCTGTCGAAGGGCTGTGCCGCAAACGCGATGGCGGGAACAGGCCTTCGACAGGCTCAGGCCAAACGGCGTTAGTGGGATATGCGCCAGCGATCAAACGATCATGCCCGCGACCGCTCCCACAGCATCGCCAGGCCCTGAATCGTCAGGTCGGGTTCGATCACGTCGAACACATCGGTCTGCTTTTCGAACAACACCGCCAGGCCGCCGGTGGCGATCACCTTGACCGGGCGGCCGATCTCCGCCTTCATCCGCGCGACCAGCCCCTCGATCATCGCGATATAGCCCCAGTAGATGCCGATATGCATCTGATCGACCGTGTTGCGGCCGATGACCGAGGTATTGACCGGCGCCTCGATCGCGATGCGCGGCAGCTTGGCGGCGGCGGTGACCAGCGCGTCGAGCGACAGGTTGATGCCCGGCGCAATGATCCCGCCCTTGTACGCGCCGGTATAGTCAGCGACGTCGAAGGTTGCGGCAGTGCCGAAATCTATGATGATCAAATCGCCCGGATGATTTTCATGCGCGGCGATGATGTTGAGCGCGCGGTCGGCGCCGACGCTCTGCGGCTCCTCGACGTCCAGCGCGATCGGCCAGCCGTCGCGTCCCGCGACCAGCGGGGTGCAGCCGAAGTATTTCTGTGACAGCACTTCAAGATTGTGGAGCGCGCGCGGGACGACGGTGCCGATGATGACGCCGGTGACCGTGCTGCGCTCATAACCTTCGAGATTGAGCAGCTGACTGAGCCACACGGCATATTCGTCGGCGGTTCGGCGCGGATCGGTGGCGATGCGCCAGCGCGCCTTGACCGTGCGCCCTTCGACCAGCGCAAAGACGATGTTGGTGTTGCCGGCGTCGATCGCGAGCAGCATGAAATGGTCCTTCAGATCAGGAAGACGTCGCCGGCATGAATGACATGCCGCGACCCATCGGCCAAGCGCAGGATCAATGCGCCGTCGCCTGTCAGGCCATCAAACAGCCCGTCATGTGCCGTACCGTCCGGAAGGCGCGCGGTGAGTGCGGTGCCGCCGGGATGCGCGCGGTCGAGCCAGCGCTGGCGAACCGGCTCCAGCCCCTCGCCACGCCAGCGTGACAGCCAGCGGGCAAAGCTCTCGGCCAGGACATCCCCAAAGATCGCAACATCCACCGCCACACCCTGCGCGGCCAGACTGGTCGCCGGTCGATCGGGCAGTTCTGGATGGTGCGTCAGATTGACGCCGATGCCCACCACCACCGCATCCCCGGCGCGCTCCAGCAGCACGCCCGACAGCTTCGCGCCGTCAATCAGCAGATCGTTGGGCCATTTGATCGTCGCGCTCGTGGGCAGGAAGACGCGGACCGATTCCTCCAGCGCGACGACCGTCACCAGTGCCAGCGTCGGCGCGGGCGGATCGGTCGGGCGCAGGCGGACGAGCGTGCTGCCATAAAAATTGCCGATCGGCGATTGCCACGCCCGGCCCTGCCGCCCCTTGCCCGCAGTCTGGCGCTCGGCGCGCAGCCAAACCCCCTCGCTCGCGCCCGCCGCAGCGAGCGCCAGCATATCGGCGTTGGTGGAACCCGTCTCCTCGACGACGCGGATCAGAACAGCGCCTTCGCCGCCGCCATCGACCACGCGCCGAGCACCGGGATCAGCAGATAGCCGAGCGGCGAGACGAACACCGCCGCCGCCGCGATCAGCCCGCCCTCAAGCGCGCTGTCGCTCTTGGCATAGGCCGGGGCTGGCTCGTCGAAGTACATCGTCTTGACGATCTTGAGGTAATAGAAGGCACCGATCACCGACGCCGCGATACCGATCGCCGCGAGCGCAAACAGGTCCGCCTTCACCGCCGCCTCGAACACCGCGAACTTCGCCCAGAAGCCGAACAGCGGCGGAATGCCCGCAAGGCTGAACATGAAGATCGCGAGTGCCGCTGCCAGTGCCGGGCGCGTGCGCGACAGGCCCGACAGGCTGGCGATCGTCTCGACCGGCTGGCCATCGGCGTCGCGCATCTGCAGTACGACGAGGAAGCTGCCCAGCGTCATCACCACATAAATGGTGAGATAGGTCAGCACGCCCGCCACGCCCTCGGCCGTGCCCGCGGCAAGACCGATCAGCGCGAAGCCGACATTGTTGATCGACGAGTATGCGAGCAGGCGCTTAATATTCTGCTGCCCGATCGCCGCGACCGCGCCGAGCACGATCGAAGCGAGCGCGGCGAAGATCACGATCTGGCGCCAGTCGCTGGTCACCGGCCCCATCGCCTCGATTGCGACGCGGACCGACAGCGCCATCGCCGCCACCTTGGGCGCGCTGGCGAAGAAGGTCGTCACCGGGGTGGGCGCGCCTTCGTACACGTCCGGGGTCCACATGTGGAACGGCACCGCCGACATCTTGAACGCAAGGCCGGCGAACACGAACACCAGGCCGAACAGCAGGCCGGTATTGCTGCCCGCCGCATAAGCCGCAGCAATGTCGCCGAACACGGTGGTCCCGCTGAAGCCATAGACCAGGCTGATGCCGTAGAGCAGGATGCCCGAGGCGAGCGAACCGAGGATGAAGTACTTCAGGCCTGCTTCGGCCGAGCGCACGTCGCGGCGCATGAAGCTGGCGAGGACGTAGGAGGCAAGGCTGTTGAGCTCGAGCCCGACATAGAGCGTCAGCAGGTCGTTCGCCGACACCATGATCCCCATGCCCGCCGTCGCGAACAGGATCAGGATTGGATATTCGGGGCGCAGATCCTCTCCCGAGGTGCGCGCGAAGAAGCGCGGGGCGATGATGATCGAGATCGCGGCGGCGAAGAAGATCAGCGCCTTGGCATAGGCCGAAAACAGGTCCGCGCGGTAGAGCCCGTCGAACGCGGTGCCGCCCGACGACGCGGGGCCGACCAGCGCGATGCCGCCACCGATCAGCACGGCGACCGAGACCCAGCTCACCGCGCGCGACACGGACGGACCACCCCAGGCGGCGACCATCAGCAGCGCCAGACCGCCCAGCGACAGGACGATCTCGGGCAGGACCATCGAAAGTTGTGCGGCGTAATCCATCAGTGTGCCGCTCCATGTTCGGCAGATTTGTGCTCAGGCGCGTGCGCGGCCTTGGCCGCAGCCGGATTGCCGGGCGTCGGCAGGCTGTCGCCCGTCGGCTTCGCGCGCTCGATCCGCGCCAGCAATGTCGCAACGTCGGCGCGCATCGGGGCAAGGAAGCTCTCGGGGTACACGCCCATCCACAGCACCGCCGCCGCGATCGGCGCGAGCAGCGCCAGTTCGCGCTTGTTGAGGTCCGGCATCGCCTTGACGTCGTCCTTGGTCAGGTCCCCGAACACCACGCGGCGGTAGAGGTAGAGCATATAGCCCGCG
>VYKS01000292.1_pt1 | contig 72126 bp, 77 predicted proteins | sample 5114511 | NCBI WGS metagenome assembly VYKS01 (sample SAMN12291795, study PRJNA351875) | freshwater metagenome | isolation source: freshwater lake | place: USA: Michigan, Gull Lake | collected 2011-07-05 | reverse complement strand
TGATGCCTATAAAATTCCCATTGAAGGAGCATTAACAGGTATCAGTACCGAGGAGCAACCTACCGCCGCTAGGATCAAGGAACTGGTTAAAGTGATTAAAGATGCCAAAGTTCCAACCATCTTTGCAGAAGTCACCATCAATCCCAAGCTAATTACCGCCGTTGCCAAAGAAGCAGGGGTTAAGGTTTCAGAAAGAGAACTATATGCAGATGGTTTAGGCGAAAAGGGAAGTGATGGTGAAACCTATACGGGAATGTTGATTTCTAATACTCGGGCGATCGTCGAGGGTTTGGGTGGGAAGTATACCCCATTTGTAGCGAAGTAAAGAATTCTGGGCAGAACTATAGTGATTATGAATCTGCCCTAGTAACTAATTTAAACTACACATACTAAGAAATCTTTCTTTAGCTGTTCGGCATTGAGATTACGTCCAATAAAGACTAACTCATTTTTGCGAACTTCATCTTTTTTCCAAGGGCGATCTGGGAGGATGTTAAATAGCATATGCACCCCCTGAAACACATAACGGCGATTATCCCCAGCAATATTTAGAATCCCTTTCATCCGAAAAATATCTACACCTTGAGCTTGTAATAAAAAGCTAATCCATTCATCTAAGCGTTCTGGATTTAATTCACCTGATTCGGCGATCGCCACTGAAGTTACGGTCTCGTCATGTTGATGGGCATCTTCTCCTAAAAAGTCTGGATCAATTTCCAAGGCACGAGTTAGCTCAAAAGCGCCTATTCCTAAAACTGCATCCATATCTAGTTCAGAGTTGCGAGTGCGATAGATTTTGGTAAGTTTATTCATAGAGCGAATCCGACTTTCCAATTGATCTAACTCTTCAGCCGTGACAAGATCAATTTTGTTTAAAAGAATTACATCGGCAAAAGCAATCTGTTCTTGTACTTCTTCGCTATCCCAGTGAGCATGAACGTGCTTGACATCTACTACAGTAACTACCGCATCTAACTTGACGAGATCGCGCATATCCTCGTCCACAAAAAAGGTTTGAATCACAGGTGCAGGATCGGCAATTCCCGTCGTTTCAATTACTAGATGGTCAAATTTATCACGCCGCCGCATTAATTTATTGATAATCCGAATTAAATCACCACGCACAGTACAACAGATACAACCATTATTCATTTCAAAGATTTCTTCATCAGTATTCACAATTAGCTGGTTGTCAATACCGACTTCACCAAATTCGTTGACAATTACTGCAACTTTTTTACCATGCTCGTGGGTGAGAATACGGTTGAGCAAAGTGGTTTTACCTGCTCCCAAATAGCCCGTTAATACGGTGACTGGAACTGTTTTTTCTACTGTAGTAGTGAACATTTGCTATAATCTAAAGAATGATAATCATTATCAGATATTATGGTTAACCTTGTACTGATCGTGGTAAATGATTTTAATTAAAACTATCCTGTGACTTTATGTACAGTCCTATATTGTTTGCGATGCAGAGCAAGTAATTTATTCAGAAATCAAGAAAACAGAAGGTAACTTAGTCTCTTATATGTCTGGTGCAATTGAAAATCTAGATATGAGAAAGAAAGTTATTGATGTTTTAGAGGGAACTCTTCCAGCTTTTAATAATCGTGAGTCAAAATATCAAATTAATTCCTAGTTTTGGTTAATCTTTTATATAGTTGAAACTCTCATTAATGATGTGGCTAGTCTGCATAAGGCATTATCAGGGTTAGAGGTTAAAGGTGAACCAGAAGCCGTTAAAACCACTGTAGAGAATGAATCTAACCTAGTGAAAGAACTATCTGAAAACTTTCACCAAAGGTTACAGCAATTAAGCCGTAAACCAGAGAGGACTCAGCAGAATATAGAAGATGGTATTGAGGTTGGTTATATTTACAGCAATGCCATATTTGAGAGTATTCTTAGTCAGTTTCAAGAGTTGCATAATGCGATCGCAGTTAGCCCCGCAGCCGTTGTTAAAACCAGTGTGGAGACTGAATCTATCCAACTGAAAGAACACTACAATTTAGCGGTACAGGCTGACTCATTGGCAATGCTGCTAAATAAATCAGAGTTATTTGATTACCTGACCGAACCAGAAACTCAACGGGTAGCAGGTAGTTTGGACTTGCTGTTCTCCCTAATCAGTCAAGTAAGCCTCGGTGCCGATCTCCTATATTGCCAATCAATTAAAAACTAATTCCTAATTTACCGATTACATAGCCCTGTAGAAATACAGGGTTTTTTATTTGACTATATGTGATTTATGAACTATTCTATATAGCTGTGTACTGCTATTAAAATCTATTTTATGCCTAATCCTAGACCTAATCCAAATAACTTAAAGAATATTCCAAGGCAAGACAATACCACAGAGAAATTGGCATCATCAAATCTAGCAGAGCTAGGTCAAAGAAAAGTAAACACTTTTTGAGAACAAAAAAACTAAAACCCAATGCGGCGCTGCGTCCTGCGACCCTTTCTATTTTCAGTTTACTTATGCATACCTACTTAGAAATTGATGCTGTTGTGCGATCGCTGCCCAATCGGTCGGCGTGGTTACGAAGAGTCATTACTGAAGCTGCTAGACGGGAATTGATGAATACAAATGAAAGTTAAAGAGGCGATCAAACTGATTGAAAGCGATGGATGGGAATGGGTAAGAACCACTGGCAGTCATCGGCACTATAAACATCCAATTAAAAAGGGAATTGTCACAGTGCCAGGAAAGATGTCGGACGATTTACCCATTGGCACAGAATTAAGCATTTTGAAACAAGCAGGATTGAAATAATGAATTTCTTAGTAGCAATTGAAAAGGGAGAAAGTAACTATGCTGCTTATATCCCAAACCTTCCTGGCTGTATTAGCACTGGGGATAATCTTGATGAGCTTATAACCAATATCAAAGAAGCGATCGCAGGTCATATAGAGGTAATGCGGGAGTTTAATGAACCTTTACCCAAAGAGTCTTTACTTTGCGAGCTAACTGGGAGTCCTCAGTATGTCGTCTTAGTAAATGTTGAAAATCAGCAAGCTCTATCTGTTGCCTAGACATAACAAATGCCTAAAAAGATTAGAGAGCTAAAATCTATGCTTCTAAAATCAGGGTTCAAGGAAATCTCTGGGAAAGGAAGTCATACAAAATGGCTTCACCGCCTATTTCTGGGCAGGGTAACTTTATCAGGCAAAGATGGTAACGATGCCAAACCCTATCAAGAGAAAGAAGTGAATGATGCTATCAAGCAAGTTAAAGATCAGGAGACAAAAGAATGATTCCACTTAAGTATGAAATGGATATTATCTGGTCAGATGAGGATGGATGCTATTTAGTGCATTTACCAGACTTCCCAGAACAGAAATATCGAACTCACGGAGACACCTATCAAGAAGCTGCTCGCAATGGACAAGAAGTTTTAGAACTTCTATTAGAAGATGAGGGACTGCTACATCCACAATCTAAATCCGTTGTAGCTGCTTAGATTACCCCCATATTTACCCCCATCATTTATTGGCAATGCCTAAAAGCTATACCTGTTTATACTCCTAGCCTCTAATGTCCCTACGTTGACATCGTGGGGGGCGGTGGTTCGAGTCCACTTGTGTTCATCCTTCCCCTGAGTGGTTGGGTAAAGGAATCTGAAGTATGCCGCGATCGCTGACATGGGTAGTTATTTGGAAGGTTTGCATGGCTTTAGCTCCTAGTTTTGTATTCACAATTTTAGCCTCTTAACTTACCTGCATCTCGTCTGCACTCAAGCCATACAACTTGGCAACCATGACGTTCTCTCCTTTGGTATTCTAGGTTAGACTGCGGCAAGTTTACCAACTTCGACACTAAAGGTATTGAATCGATTGTCGCTTGGTAAATAGGATAGTAACTCCATACCAATTGGTTCGCCTGTATCTTCGTCTTTGAATAGAATGATGCCATCACCGAGTTCTGTGGCTATTTGATTTTTGCGAGGGGTTTGCCAGAATACTGTGAGTAGTTCCATTTCTGGTTCGTAATAGATGGTTACTTGTGCCATATTGATTCTCCTTCTTTAATTGCATCGGTTTGATAAGCTGTGATTAAAAAGCCATCTCCATTTAATCGCCGTGTAACTGCTACAACCCAGCGTTTTTGTTTGATTAAAAGATAAAATAGCAAAATATTTGGGTCGCGACTACTACTACGAATTTCATCGGGTGATGCTAGTGCTTGTTTAACCTCGGATTCTAGGTCTGCAATATCTGGATGCTTTGTGATTAGCTTTTGCCAGTATTCTTCAGAAGTGCGAACTGTGAAGTTGAGTGGAGTTTTAATCTCAAATTTACTCATTCTTTTCACCTCTGATTATCTTCATCTCTTCTTCACTCAATCCATACAACCTTGCTACTATTTGATCTATCTCTTGCTCCCATTGCTGAACATTTTGCCCCTTGGCATCTAAACATTTTTGAACTAATTCTTCGATCTCTTTACGCTCTAATTCCGTGGCGATTGGAATAGGTAGCCTTTCCACATAGACAACTTTGATCTCTGCAAAGACTTTGCCTATCATTTGAGGATTCTCAATCTCAAAAATATATTGCATTAATTTGGAGTTAAGCAATCCGAGAAGAAATCTATATGAATATTTAGATATAAAGTCATCTTTCAGTTTGATGATATGACATGAGTTAACACAAATTGCCGAATCATATTCTAAAGCACTCATAAGCCTATCATCAGTACGCCTCATCAAAATTTTAGGACTTTGAAAAAGCTCTGGGCTTCGAGGCGCAGCTAAATGTATACCATAGTCTACAAATTCACTTGGACTGGATAGATAGTATCGATTAATATCTTTACCTCGATATAAAATTCTCCAACCTTCAGGGCATGATCCATTCACAGAATAAGGTTGCTGTTCGATTAATTTATCATTTTGAAGAGGAAAACCTTTTCCTTTCTCATACATCTTTACTCCTGCCTTAACATCTGCTATTTGACTCAAAGGCACTGAATCAGCAAATATTGTCTTTCTAATATTATTTATTGAAGGAGAATTTCTATAATCTATTTTAACAAGTGGATCATTCAAAAAGTCACTAATTAGTCGTTCATATTGTTGTGAATCAACTTTTATTTTAACTATATTATTTTTAATTTTTGATTTGCTTAAAAACAATATTAGAGTATCTACAACTGCAGATTCAAATGCCCACCCAGTCTCAAAAATTTCTCCCAAGGTATACTTTGTAAGTAGATGTTTGCGAAATTGATCACCCTTTTCTAAATCGCAAAATGTATTGGGAACAATATAGGTTAAATTACCATTATCTTTTGTTAAATCTAATCCTTTTAAGACAAAGAAGAAATAACTATCAGGGACTTTTTTAGCATAAGAAAATAAACCTATCAATTCATTTTCGTTTTGTTTGTTAAATTTGACTCCATAAGGCGGATTTCCAATCACCACATCAAACCCATCCGTAATCCCAAACATCCAAGACGGATCGAAAAAATCTGCTGAAGTATTCTGATCGTAAGGATTCCAGCGTGATAGAGTATCCGCCAAAGCCGATTCTAAACCTGTAGCCTTGAGCAAATCCCCGATCGCATTCCGCAACTCCCGATCACGCAGACGATACTTATCCTTAGTCCTTTTCGTTCTTGCCGTAAAATGCTTTTGCCTAACTTCTTTTAACTCCTGCTCACGCACTTCCACCTCGGCACTTCGCAAACTCATCTGATCGCTAACCTTGATTAAAGTATTGGCAGCCACAAATTTAGTTTCTAGGTTCGGAAGTGGCAAAATCCCCCGATTAGTAGCATCTCGCTCCTCCCGTTGATCGATAATTAGGGAAATAAAACAGCGTAACTTAGCAATCTGCACAGCGATCGCTTGAATATCCACCCCATAAATACAATTTTGGATCAGAAACAACTTACGGGGATAATCCATCTCATTCTCAAAACTGGCTTCAATCTCTTTGAGGCGTACCTGTAGCTCATTAATTGCCTTTTCTCTTGCATCTTCATAACTAATCTGTTCGGCAAATTGAATATCCTTTAATAAAGGGGCGATCGCTTTTTCTTTTTGCTGATGTCGCCAGCGATCGTTACGCGGATCGAGCTTTTTAAGAATATGCACCATTTTCTGTAAAATCCCCATCGGGAAAGCTCCTGAACCACAGGCAGGATCGAGAATCTTGCAATTATCTAAAGCTCTGATTAATCTTTCTTGAGTTTTATCATCATCGGTAAAGGGATTAATATCATCAAAGGAAAGTAATTGACGTAGCTTCTGTTCTAGATCATCCTCTTTACCTAGAAACGGATTTTGATCTAACTTTTGTTGAATCGTTAATTGTCCCTGTCTATATTCATTGCCAAAAATATTAGTCTGCGATCGCCCAACTTCCACAAAACCCACATCTTCTTGCAGTAACTCATGCTTAAAATAGGCAATTAAACTCTCATCCACCATGTAGTTAACAATTTCACGGGGAGTATAAAAAGAACCCGTCTGTTTTCGGGCGGTGGTCTGGGTTTCAGGATTGTATGCTGCTAATAAATTCTCAAAAACCTGACCTAATAACTCTGGATCGAGGGCGACATCTTGTTCTAGGGGTGTATTTTCAGCGATCGTGAACTTATAGCTATTGAAAATATGAATCAGTCCTCGTATCTGATATTTCTTCCGACTCGTGCCAAAATCTTCATTCAAATCCACATCTTGAGAATCACCAAAAAATAATTCGTTCGGGATAGATAGGATATTATCAGGGCGATCGCTAAAGCCATCAATCCTTACCTCTGGCTCATTCTCATCTCGGCGATCTAAACATTCAAATAAGCCACCATTGAGAAACGGAATCTGTTGAAAATAATCTGCAAGGGCTTTCTCTGCATCCACAAAAGCATCGGCATAGCGAAACTCATTGTGAATCATATAAGCCTGATCTCTGCCCTTATTCGCTTTCTTTCTAAACCTTCTTTCTCCCCATTCGGTATTTAGGGTAGCAAAAAACAAATTCTGCAAAATTGCCTTGTAATAATTGCTTTCCTGCGACTCCAAACTCTTGAGAATCCCCTGTAAATCTTCTTTATGAAATAAGGCATCAGGTACTAATCCCTTCTCTTTCAGAAACCAGACAAACATGATCCGAGTGATTAATCGAATCAGACTATCTTGATTGCTCTTGGCATCCTTGGGGAAAACCACCCTTTTGCAAGCATCCAGATACCAGTAAGACACCTCTTGGTAAAACTTCTTATTCAGTAAACTGACATCCAGAGCCTTCTGCCAGTATGTGTATAACTTCGCAAAGGAATCCACTCGATCTTTGCCAGTGATGGGAATCTGCAAATCTGCTAAAATCCGCTCATGCCCTGAATGTGGCTGCCTAATATTAATATCCCTTAACAGCGTCACCTTCCCTGCTTTCTCACCCTCACGCCATTCTTGTTTATATTTCAACCTTTCTGTATTTGCAAACGCTAGATACTGATTATTGAGATTGGCATACTTAAACACCACCACCACAGGCGTATAACAAAATTCTCGATTAAATGCTCTAGAAATTTCTGCCAGTTGCGATCGCGTTGGTAATAAATCATTCTCACGATTACCCAAAGTCACCCCAAAAATTAAGATGCCATCATAATCCGATTTAATTTTGGCGATCGCTAGACTCTCCAGCCCCTTAAACGCAGCATCATCAACCATACCTAGCAAATAAACATCATCAATTAGCCTAAAAGCATCATTATCTTTGTAGGTCGCTTCTAACGCTTCCTTTGCCGAGGTAGGTTTATCATCTAAATAGTTAATCGGTACTTTAAGCTCACCAAAAAAAGCCTTTAAAGCCTGTAAAAAGTCTGATTGATTGAAGCGGTTCAGGTTCATCATTTATAGATTGCCGAAGGATTTTAGAATTTGCAGGACGGGATAGAGTTCATTGGATCGCTTAAAAAGTGAGAAGTCATCAGAAAGATCGTATTGCGATTGTTGCAGCTTAACAAACATAAAATGATCGCCATTAGTTACGAGTGCATAGGTTGGGCGATCGCCATTTGGGCTTGCCATCATATATGCAAGGGCTTGAGGGACTGCCACTAAAAAAGAAAAACTTGAACGCTCTGGCTCAATCTTTGGCTCAATTAGGACTATCCATAAATTATTATTCAAAACTAAGGCATCAATTCTGCCGTTATAAGTAACATCACCACTGCGGCGGGACGCATCCTGAAAGGAATCGCTAATCTCAATTGGTTGTTCGCTTCTCAAACTAAAAGGAGATTCCAGAAAACCCGCCAAAAATAATAACGGTGAAACCATTAATAAATTTACCGTCCCTTCAGACAAAAATCCTTCGGTAATGTGATAGAGATATGATTGCTTAATCCGATCTAGCGTTGCTTTTTCAGTATCTGTTAGCTCAGGAAAATCTCTATGCCATTCCATAAAAAATTCTGGATCGTGCGATCGCCTCAGACCAAAGGTTGAATCGACATCATTGAGAGATCGAATGTTTTCAGTAACGGCAATAGGCATAGTTTACATCGCTGATTAAATGGATTAGACGATTTCACAGATTTTAACTCAATTAAGAATCAGGTCATCAGTGCAATCAGTATAATCTACGACTCAGACCATTTACTCAATGCTCACCAAGAACCAAGCGATTAAGTCAAAGTTGTCAAGCTGAAACTTATCATCAGTTTTGACATTTTGCTTTATTCTAAACAAAGCATCTTTGTCACCTCTTTTTAGCTTTGCTAGAACATCTTTTGCTTCTTTGCCCATTGTTTTTTTGGTTGTACCGTCTTCTTGGGTTTCTGATTCTGAAGCTTGATCGTTGAGCCAGCCTTTCATGGCATTTACTAACTTAGCGATCGCACTCTCATCACCGCGATCTATTGCATCAGGCACAAATCTATTTTTATCTTTATGGAAAGTTAAAGCATCCAAGACTTCCTTCTGATTCATTAATACTAATTTCCCGTCATAGTCGATATAAATCAGATCGAATAACTGGTACTGATGCTCCAAGCTTTTAGGTGGTTTGGCAGGGTATCCCAGTAAAGCAATTATGCCATTACTACTACAGACTTCAGGGTCGCCTACAAAACCCGTATATACTCCCTTGGGCAATTTCTGATATTTAGCTTTATCTTTGTTAAATTCCTCTAACAAATCCTGTCGATAGCGTTCTAAAGATAAATCGTCAAAGCCTAGTCCCTCTTCACTGGTTTCAATATCATTCCAAGTGGTTTCCATTTGCTTCATCATGCGATCGCTCATTCTTTGATCGAGGGATTCATCCCGAATCATTTCACTAAAAGTTTCAGAGAATTGATGATCTACTTCTGCACCACCCAGCTTCATTGCCGCCATCCGTTGTTCGATTCGACCTTGTAAATTCAAATAGCTATTGATACTATCCGATGGCCAAAAGTTAATTCCAAAAATCCGCTCATTGGGACTGCCTAAGCGATCGATCCTTCCCATTCTTTGGATGATTCGTACTGGATTCCAATGAATATCATAATTGATTACCATATCAGCATCCTGAAGATTTTGTCCCTCACTTAAAGCATCTGTGGCAATCAAGATGTCAATAGGTTTACAAACCTTCTGGTAAGTTTCGGGCTGATGTTCGGCAGTCCAATCTTTCCATTGTGTAAAGGCATCTAACCCCTTTTTTTCAGATCTAAAGTCCCATTCTTTTTCACGATAGAGCTTTGTGTACGGAGCAAATCTTTCTAAAATTGTTTCAATCTTGCTTGTTTCAACCGTTGAATCATCTGTTTGTGAACCCGATCCTGATGCGATCGCAATTTTATCAAAACCTCTGGCTTTAAGTTGCTTAAACAAATATAGGGCAGTATCTCGATAGACTGTAAAAATTACAACTTTCTGATTGTGGTTATTTGCACCTGACTTGCGTTTTTTAATAATCTGAGCGATTAAAATCTCTAACTTATCGTCACAAGATTTAAGCTGGTTTGGCTTTGTTAACTCTTTCTCAATATTGTTGTTGAATTTTTGCAAATTGATATAGAGGTTATCCAATGAATCTAAATCTTTTTTCAAATCATGCTTAAAATTATCTAAACTACCAGCCCGATCAATGTCTGCGATCTTAATCTTGCGTTTTTTCCCCAGACTGTATCGCTCAACCACTTCTTCAAATCCATCATCGTTCTCGTCATCGTCAAAAATATTAATATCATCTTCTACTAGACTTGGGTTTGTTTTGCTGGTCTGATAGGCTTTAATCTTATCCAAAGCATTTTGATGGTGATTTTTAATCTTTTCTACAGTTGAATAGAACGAGAACCAAGATGACTCTAAACGCTTTACCATCAGAATGTACATCATTTTGACTAAGAATCTATCTCTTAACTTTTCATCCTTCAGAACATCTTTTTTTATACCTTCATCTCCCAAGTAAAATGCTGGTTGATAACCTGAAAGCATTGGGGGGAAATGATCGAATAATTCCTCAAAGGATTCAAAATTGCCAAGTTGATGTGGGGTTACAAATAGATTTTCAGGTTTTGCCTTCAGCGGAAATTCTAAATCGGTCTGCTGGCTCTCAATCATTTTTCTAGTTCGTGCTACCAGCAAGGAATCTGTCAGCGTAAAAAAGTTGGCTGGTAGATTTTTAATAAACTCGCTGATGCGGGGATTTTCTCCACTTCTCCATTCGTTAAATGCTGTCTGTGCTTGCTTAAATGAATAATCAATATTTCTCACCCCTAGTTTTGCATCATATCCATTTACATTTCCTTGCACCATTAACTTAAATTGGTTCCTAATATCATTCAACGAGTTATTGATTGGTGTTGCGGATAGAAGTAAAACTTTGACATCCTCATTCTTTTGTAAAATCTTTTCCATCAGAAATTTATAGCGATTGGATTTGTCATTTCTGAGGTTATGACTTTCATCAATCACGATTAATTTTGGGCGATCGCTACTAAAAAGTTTATCAAAGCGATCGTTATAGGATGCCATGCGATCCTCATTCATATCAGTATGAAAGCGAATAAAGAACTCAAAACCATCTTTTTCAAATTTGGATTCTTGATTCTTTTGGTAACGCCTCCAGTTGTTTTCTAGCTTTTTAGGGCAAAGTAAAATGATTTCTCGTCCTTGTTGTTGGAAAAATTTCATCACTGCTAATGCGCTCCAAGTTTTCCCTAGACCAACCGCATCAGCTAAAATTGCCCCATTAAATTTTTGCAGCATCCGAATTAGGCTTAAAACCCCCTTTTTCTGAAACTCATAAAGTGCATCGTAAATAGCCGTATTTTCTAATCTACCAACTTGACGATTAAATTCTGGATCGTTCTCTATTTCTAAGATTTGATTGCCAAAGAGTTCAAAAAGAATCTTGTAGTAGATTTCCCTTGGCGTATATTTGATAAATATTTTTTCGATTTCATCAATCAAATATTGCTTAAAGTCAACCTTTTGCACTGAGCCATCTTTAAAGAAAATAGTCTTTTCTTTGTGAGCTTGAGGTTTATGCCAGAGTGCCTCGAACCATGCTACTAACTCTTTATATTGGTTATTATTTCCTGTTTCGGCGATATTTAATTCTAGATTATTGGTCTGTTTTAAGCCAATTCCCGCCTCGGTCAAGTTTGAGCTACCTGAAATAAAATATTTGTCGCGATCGTCATTATTTGCTGGCTCATATAGGTAGCACTTGGCATGACAGAAGTTCGGCTCTAAGGTTTTTGCTTGGACTTGCTCTTGTTGCAGGAATCTTACTGCTTCTTGGGAGTGACTATTTAATTTGAGTGCGGCTTCAATCGTGATATTTTCGTTAAGCAGATCTAGCGGTCTATTTTCTTCTTTATCAAAATTGACGATATCACCAAGAACTAGACGGAAGTTTGTAATTTTGTGATTGACTTCCCTTGAAAGATAAGCTAATGCTCCAATCGTAAAATAACCTGTAACGATATCGACCGTTCCTTCTTCCGTATATTCTACAATCCACCTATAGACTTTATGTTTTTCATTTTCATTGTCCAGTATCATGAGCCTATCCTTATAAAGCTGGCGATCGCGCTTAGTAATAACCTTTAATAGTTTTTAAGTTTAGCCCAGATTAACCCGTAACTCTATGGACTGCTCAGATTACTATCCTTGATTGTAAATGTAATCTTGTTTATGAAGTTTTTATTCTGAAGCATCCCAAAAATCAAATTCAGATTAGCTCTTAAACCTTTAGCAGATATTTTTAGAGAAATTGGAGCGATCGCCCTACTAGCTATGGTTTTATTATTTAGCTATAAGTAATTATTGGTACGGGCATGTTCACACTTTCGGTAAATAAACCTGCTGACTTAATGGCGATCGCTTCGGGAGTATTTGGTGGCATCCTAACTGTAATTCTTGTATTTCCCTGCGAGTAATTGTCCCTAACACGAGTGCAAATTACCTTAAAGCAGGGTAGGATACGTTTGGTTTCGCCGATAGTATAGAGATAGATTTATGCGAGAACTAGAATCTAAGATCGGGAAAGACCAGGTAATTGGGTAGTTAAGGTAAAGATGATAATTAATCTGTGATTTAACATTAGATAATATTGCCGTGGTTAATTCAAATCAATCCGAGGTCATCATGCCAAATCTCAATGAATGTCTAAATATTGGACGAGCAATCGCATGGGGAGCTTCTGATATTTTATGCAAGTATTATCAATCTCCATCCACATTGCAAATTACGAATAAAAGTGCCGAAGAAGGAGATGTGACCGATGCCGACTTGGCTGCTAATGAATATATTTTGAGTGGCTTACACAAAGAATTTGGGACTATAGATTTTGCCTACCTCAGCGAAGAGACTGAAGATAATAGCGATCGCCTAAATCATGATTGGGTGTGGGCAATTGATCCCTTAGATGGCACTAGCGACTTTATTAAACATACGGGTGAATTTTCGGTGCATATTGGCTTGAATTATCGCCAAAGACCAGTTTTGGGCATAGTGGCAAACCCGACTACTAATCAGATTTTTACTGCCATTAAAGATCAAGGGGCATTTCTGGAACAGCGTAATGGGGAGAAAGTCAAAATTCAAGTTTCAGCGAAAACCGATCTCAACTCCATGATTGCGATCGCCAGCCGCACCCATCGTACCCCTGAGTTAGAGTTAATCTTGGCTAATCTGCCCAAAGCTAAAGAACTCTCAGTTGGGAGTATTGGCAGAAAATTTGCAGCGATCGCCTCTGGAACTGCCGACTATTACATTTCCGTTTCTGGGTTATCTGCACCCAAGGATTGGGATTACTGCGCCCCCGAAATTATTCTCACCGAGGCAGGTGGCAAACTTACGCACTTTGATGGTAGCGAAATCACCTACAACAATCCTGACATTACCCAATGGGGTAATATTATTGCCAGTAATGGATGTATGCATTCTCAGCTTTGTGAACTGAGCCAAAATATCTTAGATCAGAAAAATATTTAGGTACTACATTCATAAATCTGCCCGAGTTAAGGGAGTTTTTGCCCTCATTTGGGGCAGAACCCCATACTAAATCAGGTTTTTATTTTTTAGTCCGTAAGGTGAGATATTAATTCCGAAAATCTTGAGTAACTATCCTCATCGATTTCAGCTAAGATTGTAACTACCAAATTAAAGCCTCCAAATTAAAGCCTTTCGTCAATGCGTCTATCAAAAATGTTATGGGTGACTCTGCGTGAAGATCCCAGTGAAGCTGAAATTACGAGTCATAAGCTCTTATTACGGGCGGGATATATTCGCCGTATTACCAGTGGAGTCTATGCCTATATGCCCCTGATGTGGCGGGTATTGCAAAAAATTTCACGGATTGTCAGAGCCGAGATGGACGCAACGGGCGCACAGGAATGCTTGCTACCACAAATCCAACCTGCAGAACTATGGCAAGAATCTGGACGGTGGGAAACCTATACAAAAGCTGAGGGAATTATGTTTTCCTTAACCGATCGCACCAATCGCCAATTAGGTTTAGGCCCTACCCATGAAGAAATTATTACAGCGATCGCCCGTGAAATGATTCGTTCCTATCGCCAACTACCATTAAATCTTTATCAATTGCAAACTAAGTTTAGGGATGAGATTCGCCCTAGATTTGGATTGATGCGGGGTCGAGAATTTATTATGAAGGATTCCTATTCTTTTCATAGTTCCGAAGATTCTCTAAAGGAAACCTACGGAGTGATGGATCGAGCTTACCGCAATATCTTTAATCGCTGTGGGCTAAAATTTCGGGCTGTGGATGCCGACTCTGGAGCGATCGGAGGTTCTGGTTCCCAAGAGTTTATGGTGCTTGCCGAGGCAGGGGAAGATGATGTTCTTTATACCGAAGATGGCAAGTATGCGGCAAATGTGGAGAAAGCGATATCTTTACCCATTGATTTAGTACCTTCCACCTTCACCGAATGTAAAAAGTTTCTGACACCGAACACCGAGACGATCGCCAAGCTTGCCGAAGTTCTAAAATGCTCTGCTACTCAGATTCTCAAAAATGTTTTATACGAAGTTACCTACGATAGCGGAATTACGGTTTTAGTATTGGTAAATATTCGTGGCGATCAAGAAGTGAATGAGGTCAAGCTGCAAAATGAATTAGTGAAGTTAGCAGGAAATTATAATGGGAAAGCGGTTCTAGCTCTAAAAGTTCCCGATCCTGAATCCCAAAAAGTATGGAGCTCTAAATCTTTGCCTTTAGGCTATATTCCACCAAATTTAGATGATTCCTATATTAGTAAAAATCCTAAAGTAGCGAGTCAGTTTCTGCGCTTAGTCGATCAAACTGCTGTGGAATTAAAGAATTTTGTCACGGGTGCGGATGAGGTTGATTACCATGTGGTTGGGGCAAATTGGGGGAAAGAATTTCAATTACCAAAACTAATCGTGGATGTGAGAAAGGCAAAGGAAGGCGATCGCGCTGTGCACAATCCAAACCAAACTCTGCAAACTGCTAGGGGAATTGAAGTTGGACATATTTTCCAATTGGGAACTAAATATTCCAAAGCGATGGGAGCAACTTTTACCAATGAGAATGGCGAGGAAGTACCGCTAATTATGGGCTGCTATGGTTTAGGTGTATCCCGTTTAGCACAGGCAGCCGTAGAGCAATCCCATGATAAAGATGGCATAATCTGGAATGTGGCGATCGCTCCCTATCACGTAATTATTTGCGTTCCTAATGTCAAAGATGCTATACAAATGGAAGTAGCAGAGAAACTTCTCATTGATCTTAATCAAGCTGGAATCGAAACTATTCTCGATGATCGAGACGAAAGGGCTGGCATGAAATTTAAAGATGCCGATCTGGTGGGAATTCCCTATCGCATTGTGACAGGACGGAGTATTGCCGAGGGTAAGGTAGAATTGGTAAATCGTGCGACTAAAGAAGCCACTAATATTGCGATCGCCCAAGTGGTGGAGGCATTAACGGCGATTATTTTTCCTGTTTAACCTTACTCACTCATCTTACGTACTAAAAAATAAAACCCAATTTGATGTGGGGTTTGGGGCTGCGCCCCAATTGAGGGCGAAGCCCTCAAACTCCCTTAACTCAGGTAAGTTTCTGAATGAAATACGTAACATCAGTTACTCAATGATTTGCAGTAAATATGGTCATTTGTTTACTCTGAACTGATTAAGTTAAATTATAGGATGCTCTCAAACTTTGACTCTCAAACTTTTAACAGTGGCGATGAAATGATCTGCAACTTGAGTGATTTCCGTTTTTGTATTAAATCGACCCATTCCAAAACGGATGGAAGCGTAGGCAAGAGCTTCAGGTATTCCTAATGCCGATAAAACATGGGAAGGAGCTTTTTTTGCCGAAGAGCAAGCAGAGCCTGAAGAAACTGCCATTACTGGTTGTAGCCCTAATAGTAGAGCATTCCCATCTACGCCACTGACACTGATATTAAGATTTCCTGCTAGACCTTGGGTGGGATGTCCATTGAGATGAATTCCTTCTAGTTTATTAATTGTTTGCCAAAGCTGATCCCGTAAAGCTTGAATATATTTTTGTTCTGTCTCTAAAGATTCTAGGGCGATCGCCACCGCTTTTCCCAATCCGACAATTTGCGGAGTGTATAAAGTTCCCGATCTCATTCCTCGTTCATGACCACCGCCGTGTAATTGAGGCGCAATGTTAACTCTAGGATTTTTTCTGCGAACATATAAAGCCCCAACCCCTTTAGGTGCATAGACTTTATGCCCAGTTATAGACATTAAATCTATATGCATAGTTTGGACATTGAGGGGGATTTTAGCGATCGCTTGGGCAGCATCGGTATGGAATAAAACCTGATGGGATTTACAGATATTCCCAATCTCAGCTAAGGGCTGGATTACACCAATTTCATTATTGGCTGCCATAATCGAGACGAGGATAGTATCGGGGCGGATTGCTTGCTCTAGGGATTGCAAATTGACTAAACCAGATTTTTCTACCGTTAAATAAGTAACTTCAAATCCTAAAGATTCTAAATAACGACAGGGATCTAGTACAGCATTATGTTCTGTTTCTAGGGTGATAATATGCCGACCTTTACTCAAATAGGATTCAGCTACACCTTTAATTGCCAGATTATTTGCCTCTGTAGCTCCACTAGTAAAAATTATTTCTTCAGGACTAGCAGCGATCGCCTCCGCTAAAATTTCCCGTGCTTGCTTAACGGCCGCTTCTGCTTCCCAACCATAGATATGCGTAGTACTGGCAGGATTACCAAAATGTTCGGTAAAGTAGGGCAGCATTGTCTCTAATACACGGCGATCGACAGGAGTTGTGGAGTGATAATCAAGATAAATTGGTCTTTGGATCATGCGCCTTACCTCTAAAAATATACTAAACCACCTAGATTTCGATCTCGATACGTGAAGGTTGGATTAATTTCTCTAGGGCTGTTTGCAACTCCGCCGTTAGTGACGCAACACAAGCTTTAGCATTAGCCCGACTAGATTGATATTTAGTAAAGTAATCACTCACGACAATGGGTTCGCCAATGGATAGCAGGCAGGATCGATCGCCCAAATAAGGAGATTTCCCAAAGGGTTGATTTTTAACTCGACTTAGCGATCGCCAAATTAGAAGTAAGGTCTCAGCAAATCTAGTGGGACTAGGATGGGATTTCACATAGTTACCAGAAATCGAAGTCAGACTCTCAGCAATTCGCAGATGCCAATGACTAGTATTAGCTTCCTTGGCAACTTGATTAGCAAACCCTCGTTCCAAGACAGAGAGCTTATTCACATCAGCCCGAAAAATCCGATCCCAACCCGCCTGTTCTAAACGCCTTGCTCTGTCAACGATTGTGCCTTTAGGTTTAATGCCGAAATTAGATTCGGCAATACGGAGAATTTGATCTAGTAATTTTTGCAGGCGATCGCCAAATTGTTCTTGTATAGTTTCTGGAATTTCTTGATTTAGTTCTTCATCTTCTAAATTTGATTGATTAAATGGAACGGGATCAAAATCATTTTTAATATAGGCGGGATAAAACTGCTGATAGTGCTTATCCACAAATTTCAATAAATACTCCCCAAGGGCATAGAGCCGAGCATATCTTTCTGATGGTTGTATGGTTGGTTTGCTGATTCCACATTCAACTTCTAATTGCATTAATAGGCGATCAATTTTGTCCCAGGGATCGCCGAGATACTCATACTGAATGCCTACAGGTAAGATCACCACTTGCTCAGATCTGCCTGCTGCGGCTAAATCTTCACAACCCCAAAAACCAATTTGGACTACTCCTGGCTCAATGCTGGCGACCAATTCACTATGTCCATTTGTTCCTCCTTCTGGGGAAATGGCGATCGGATATTCACCTGCTAATAAAAATTTGCGAATAGTCTGTAAACCTTGGCGATCTAGTTTGCCTCGATGGATCGGAATGCCGCCAGTGCGAGGATAGAGGTAGGTGACGATTTCTCCTGCCCACAAGGGAATGCCGCGATCGTAGACATAGTAGGCAGAAAATTTTTTAATATCCTTACTTGCCTTGGGTAAAGCTGATCCCATCAAATGAAACATGGCAAACTGATCATCAATGGTGGGATGACGAAATGCCAGTATGTATCTAACCTTACCTGCTTGAAATTCGGTGGTGGTTTTTACTAACTGTTCGAGGTTATGAACCTTGATCTCAGGGATTTTACTTTGCCAACGCAGCCAAAACGGGAGAAGCGATCGCAAGCCTGATAAAAGTGATTCTTGAATCCTAGGAGCCAAAAACTCCATGTCTGGCTGTAATTGATCCAAAGACTTGGGCATAGTTATACATATTCATAATTCCTTGTAGCTATCCTAGGGCAAAATCTGGAATATAAGTGTATAAACTCTTGGGTATATAATTTGAAGCTACTTACCCACTTAACTTCTGAAGGCATTTTACTACTCATACCAGATAATATTAATCTCAGTGGTACAGATCTAGGTGGAGTAAATATGACTGGTTGTAGTCTTAAGGGGGCTAATTTATCCAAGGCGGATTTAACGGGAGCCAGTTGCCATAATACTGAACTAGTAAAAGTTAATCTCCGTAAGGCAAATTTAATTGAAACAAACCTGACAACCGCAAACCTTAGTGAATCCGATTTAACCGATTCCCATACCTATGGCTCCCATCGACCAATATTAACTGGGCATGAAAATATCACCTTTATTGATGGCACTAAACAAAAACCTTCATGGTGGTAGATAGAGGACTTTAAATTAAGTTTCAGGTAAGTTTTTATGGAATTTCCAGAACATCTAAGTCAGATCAACCATAATTTTAAATTAGCAGGAATGGGCTTACAAATTGAAGTTAGGGGACACAACCTATACTTAAGAGGAGTCTTACCCCCCAAACCTCAAGGCAAAAGATTTCAACCTCATCAGCAACGACTTAACCTGCGAGAACATGCCGACCTCATGGGCTTAAAACGGGCTGAACGACAGGCAAAAATTATTTGCGCCCAATTAATCCAAGAAACTTTCCAGTGGCAGCACTATACCGAAACAAACGCCACTGTGGTCATGGATAATTCACTTTTAGCGGCGATCGCTAGATTTGAACAATACTTTTGGACAACCAGAGGAAATAAAGCCTCAGCCCAGACCACTTGGAAAACAGCTTACGCTCCATATCTAGGAAAATTACAAGCGATCGCCCTGACCAATACGATCCTCAGCGATAGTGAATTAATATATCAAACTATTCTGTCCACAGCCCCTGACACCAGATCTCGCCAAATATGTTGCACAGCCCTAAAAAGCTTTACCGAATTTCTAGGATTAGCCCTGCCCTTTGAACTCCAAAACCTTAGTGGTAAGTATAGCTACAAGTCTCTCAAGCCCAGAGAACTTCCTGATGATGAAACGATCCTCAAGTCTTACAATTTAATTCCTAATCCTCAATGGCGGTTTGTATTTGGGGTCATGGCAACCTTTGGTTTAAGAAATCATGAGGTTTTTTTCTCTGACTATACTACCCTTATCCATCAGGCTCGCAACCAGCAAGCTACAATCACCGTCCAAGAGTCTACTAAAACTGGCACCCATGAGGTGTGGGGATTTCGCCCTGAGTGGATTGATCTGTTTAATCTTAGGGAAGTGAACCTGCCGCCTCTGAATACAGATTTGACAAAAACCTCATTACAGAAAATTGGACAACAGGTAACAAGGCAATTTCAGAGATATCATATTCCCTTTTCTCCCTATAATCTGCGTCATGCTTGGGCAGTTCGGACTATTCACTTTGGACTTCCCGATGCGATCGCCGCTCAAATGATGGGACATTCCATTGCTATTCATACCCAAACCTATCACCGTTGGATCAGTCGTCGCGATCAACAACAAGCTGTGGATGCCGCCTTTAGCAGTAAATTATCTTGACACACTCCCACCGATAAATCGGGGGATTCTAAACCTCACGATTTAGATTTTCTGCTTCTAGACCTCTTAACTAGGACTCAACCCAGTATGTACGTTTGAGTCAAGGTATCCGTAAGTTATGCGGTACAGCTATCATACCACGATTGACTGCCATTCACCGCCCGATAAATCGGGTGTCCTCTGGCAGAAGAAAGATAGAAAATACTTTATATGGGACAGGTAGAAAGTTAGCGGCTAAAATTTGAAGATGGTTTAGTAGATAAAAATAAAAATTAATGAGTACCCAAATTCCATGGACTGCCGAAGCCGAAGCTAAGCTTAAAGAAATTCCATTTTTTGTCCGTCCTTTTGCCCGCAAGAAAATTGAAACCTACGCTCAGGATCATAATCTAGCTCAGATCACAGTCGAGATTTACGAACGAGCCAAGCAAATGTTCAACAAAAAGTTTAACTAATAGAGGTTAGATACCTAGCTTTGATTAATTGGCGATCGCTAATTTAGTGATTATTAGCTTATGAAGATTTTAACACCCGTCAAGATCCAGAAATATAAAGAGCCTAAAATTTGTGATAGCTAAATAGGTATCCAAAGGCATTTATTTAATTTCTATTACCTAAAAATCTCGATCAGATAAACTTAGAATCCGCCGCCAATGCTCTTCAGAAACTGGTACTACCGAGAGTCTAGAGATGCGGATGAGATCAAAACCTGCAAAATTATCAGAGTCTTGTTTAATTTGGACTAGGGTAACTGGCAGATGGAGCGATCGCACTGCCATAACATCTACAACTGCCCGCTTTGGATCATTAAGTTTAGGGTCAATATACGGCGGGCTAATCACTTCAGCGATCCCCATAGCTTTTCTTTCATCACCAGTATGATAAATTAAGGCTAAGTCACCAACTTGCATGGTTCTAATATGCTTGAGGGCAAGATTATTATTTACCCCATCCCAAATTGTTTGTTGGTCTCGCTCTAGGTCAGAGTAAGAATAGACATTAGGTTCAGTTTTTAATAGCCAGTAGGACATATTTGTTAAATGGTAGTGCGTCAGAAATATGTAGTATGTTGATTTACCAAGGCTTTTGGGCTTTTATTTATATCGACTAAAAATGACTCCCTGTAAAAGTTTTGGCAAATGTTACGGATTTCCACACCGAAGAGGAATTGTTCTGGGCTTAAAAGTCATGGAGAATAAAAAGCCCAGTGAGATTAAAACAGTTCAAGAACTACTGGAAACACTTGATCTAAAGGGATATGTACTCACCTTAGATGCTTTACATTGCCAAAAAAATATTCAATGAAATCGTTACTAGTGGTAAAACTATAAATTTGAATTATATCCATGGTGGAATAATTTTCCAGACATCTCGCAGTTGGGGATCGAGAGTTTTATAATTTGGCTCAAATTTGCTAACTAATTGCCAAAATTTACTAGAGTGATTCATATAAGTGGTGTGGCAAAGTTCATGGATCAACACATAGCGCATTAAAGGTTGGGGCAGAAATAGGAGTTTGTAATTAAGGCTGATATTTTTAGAATTAGAGCAACTTCCCCAGATTGTTTTTTGCTTTCTGATACTTACTTGGCTAAAAGGTAAACCGATCGCTGTGCTAATTTTTTCTAATTCCTTGGGTAAATAGCGATCGCCCATTCTCAAAAGCCAATGGCGTAATAATTGATGACAGAGATCGGGAGAATTTGTATTTAGAAGTAGCTGCTGGTTTGGGTTTTCGATATAACTACCAAACTTGGGATTAGCTTTAGCATAATTAACTTGCCAATTTTGGGCGATCGCTTGCAAATTAATCCTGTTGGGTAATATTGGTTGCGATTGCTGAAATTCTCTTTTGGATTGAGTAATTCCTAGAACCTTATCGATCCAAGCTTGCTTCGATTGCAAAATCACAGGAATACGCTGATGATCGTAGCCTTTGGGGATAATAACTTCTAATCCTTTTTGGCTTGTAACCTGCAATCTTAGGTTCTTTGCCCGATCGCTAATCCGAACTGTATAAGGAGGTAAGCTATCCATTCTTTATTATTTTTTGGTACTGGCAGAATTAATTATAAATACCTTTTTATTTAACTAAAGATTTAGTCATTATCTATGCTAGAAGTGCGGTAATAACTTGTAAGTTAAAATTAATGGCATATCTTGCCTTTTAGTTGACCTAATAATGATTTCCATAGTTTTTGAGCTTTTATTCATCGTGCTACTTGTTGTTGCTAATGGTGTGTTCTCCATGTCAGAACTGGCGATCGTCTCATCTCGGAAGGTACGGCTTGAGCAATGGGCAAAGGAGGGAAATCGTAGGGCTAAGGCAGCACTTAAATTAGCTAATAATCCTAATAATTTTCTGGCTACCGTGCAAATTGGGATTACCCTAATCGGAATTTTAAGTGGGGCTGTAGGAGGAGCCACGATCGCCAAACGACTAGAAGGGGGACTTAAGCTTGTACCCGTGATTGCACCCTACAGTGAGACGATCGGTTTCGGTATTGTGGTTGCCGTGATTACTTATCTTTCTTTAGTAATTGGGGAATTGGCTCCAAAGCGCTTTGCCCTCAATCATCCTGAACAGATTGCTATTACCGTAGCAAAACCCATGCAGTTATTGGCTAATTTGGGTACGCCTTTAGTTATTGTTCTAAGTTCATCTACGGAAGCTTTGCTCAAACTATTGGGAATTAAGGCCACGGTCGAACAACCCATGAGTGCTGATGAAATTAAAGAGTTAATTGCCCAAGGTGCTGAAGCAGGAATGTTTGAGGAGTCGGAGCAAGAGATGGTCGATCGAATATTTAGCTTGGGCGATCGCCGCATTAAAGCATTAATGACTCCCCGCACTGAAATTATTTGGCTTGACCTTGATATACCTTTAGAGGAAATTCAGCAGGAGGTAATCAGTAGTCCCTATTCCCGCTTTCCTGTAGCCAGAGAAACTTTAGATGAATGTATCGGAATTGTAGAAATTCGAGATTTTCTCACTGCTTATTTAACAGGAACTGAGATTGATTTAGAAGCAAGTATACATACACCTCTCCATGTGGCAGAAAGTGCCAGTGCCTTAAGTGTTTTGGAATTATTCAAGCAGACAGGAAATCATATTGCTTTAGTTACAGATGAATATGGCGGCGTAGAGGGACTAGTCACAATTAATGACTTATTAGAAGCGATCGTTGGTAATTTGCCCTCCCAAGATCAACGAGATGATCCTCAAATTACTAAAAGAGAAGATGGCTCTTGGCTGGTAGATGGAATGCTCTCAATTGATGAGGTTAAAGAGTTATTAGATGTAGAAGAAATGCCTGAAGAAGAAGATAATTATCATACTGTTGGCGGATTTATGATGACTACCTTAAGGCGTATTCCCATGAGTGGTGAACATTTCGATTGGGGTGGATTTCAATTTGAAGTTGTAGATATGGATGGAACTAGAGTGGATAAAGTCTTAATTTCTCCGCTTGAAACTAAATGAGCCTAAGTCAGTCAATCAGCCACGGACAAAATTAACAAAATTAGCTAGGACTTTAATCCCATATTCAGAGGATTTTTCGGGGTGAAACTGTACTGCCATCAAATTACCCAGAGCGATCGCCGCCGTGGCTCTTTGACTTCCATGTTGGGTATAGGCTGAAATTACAGAAAGATCATTAGGTACGGCAAAATAGGAATGGACAAAATACATCCAAGGATGATCAGGTAATTCTTGCCACAGAGGGCATTGAGCCTGAGTAATTTCTAATTGGTTCCAACCCATATGGGGAATAGTAATACTGGGTTCAGGTTTAAATCGCCTAACCATACCTGAGATTACGCCTAGACCAGATTCTTCACCCTCTTCGCTCCCATCAAATAAAATTTGCATCCCCACACAAATCCCTAGAAATGGTTTTCCTGAAGCGATCGCTTGTTTAACTGGTAACTCTAATTTGTGCGATCGCAGGTTTTGCATACAGTGATCGAAGGCTCCAACTCCAGGTAATACCACTCCATCGGCGGCCATAATCTCCTTGGGATCGGAAGTAATAATTGTTGTTGCCCCAGCCTTTTCTAATCCCTTACAGGCTGAGTGGAGGTTGCCAATATCGTAGTCAATTACAGCGATCGCCGTCATAAATCTCTCTAAGCTCCCAAGGACATGATCTCAGGATACTTGATGGAAGGATAGAAATTTGCAGGAAGATTACTTAAATCATATACTCCTGCCCATGCTGCCAATAGGCGATCGCCCAGAATGATACCAATTTTTTGATGGTCAGAATTTGCCTTAGGAAGATATCCTAAATATCCCGCAGCGATCGCCGAGATTGAAATTTGGAACTCACCTGCTCCTTGATTGACTAAATGCCAACTAGATGGAGTGCTAAGAAAACAATAGATACTATATGCCAAGGTATCTTCAGGAATTAGGGAACGGGCGATCGCTCGACTTTCTCCTTTTTCCGCTAGGGTATTTGCTAATTTTAATTGAGAGTAAAAATCTGAGGACGGAAGGTAACTAGAAATTTTAGCAACAAAACTGCGGGGCTGCATTTCTCCACGACAACACATGGCGATCGCTAAAGCCACAACTAAATATTCAGGTTCAGTAAAATATTCAGTCAAGCTAGCTAAATCCTGATGGTGATAGAGTCCTAGAATAACTGCTCTAATTTGTGGCTCTGCAAATGAATTTTGATTGCCTGTAATCACATCATCAATTAATTTAGTCAGAAACAGTTGGTCTTGATTAAATGTCGATAGAGAAATTAAGACAGCCTGAAATCTCCGTTTAAGAGAGTGATGATTAGAAAAATTTAGCATTCCCAAATTCTAGTTAAATCTAAATTGAATCCATGCAGAACCTCTCCACAATTAATAGATTCTGGCGATCGCTTTACTTCCACCTCTGCACCCAGTCGATAAATCTCCACTTCTCGATCTTGAGGATTAATTAATAACCCTAATTTCACGCCATTATCACGATATTCCCACATTTTCTCTTGAAGCATTGATAGTCTATCGGTGTGCGATCGTAGCTCGATTACAAAATCTGGAGCCAATGGGGGAAACTTTTGACGGTCTTGATCTGATAGCTGATGCCAACGAGATCGTTCTACCCAAGCCACATCAGGCGATCGCTGGCTACCTAAGGGCAGTTTGAAGACAGTAGATGAGCTAAATACTACTCCTGATCTGCTAATTTCATTCCAGCTATATATTTGTGAACCTAATTCTGCTTCTTTAATGCCACTTTCTCCGCCTACTGGTGACATAACAATAAGGGTTCCTTCACGGCTTAATTCGAGTGGCTGCTCTGGATTGGCAACACAAAGTTGATAAAACTGCTCAGATGTGAGCTTCAGCGTACTGAGATCGAGGGAAATCTTATCCTTAACTGGAGACTGAGTAATAGTGATAGTCATAATCCTCTAATTCATAGAATTTTATTCAATCTTTAAACTTTTTGATTACTGATTGTGCGACATTTTTGAGGCGATCGCCTGTATTTTTAGCTTTTTGTTGAATTGTCGATTGGGTTTGTTTTAAGCCTTTTTGTAGTTTGGCTTGGGCTTCGAGGCGTGAGCGATCGACTGTTTCTGCAACTTTATCAATATTTTCATTTACCTGATCTACTGCCCATGTATCCAGATGGTCAACGGTTGCTGTGGCTTTGTCTATTACTTGTTGATAGGCATTTTGGGCAGAAGTTTTGACTACATCTAACTGCTTTTTTACCTGCATTTGGATTTGCTGGATCTTTTTGGGTTGATCCTGAGCATTTTCCTTGGGCGGTTCGGGAGATTTAGCTTCATCTGTCATAGTGCTTGGTGGTAACTTAAATAAACAGTGAGTGGGTAATTAAATCTTTTTCAATTCTGCCATAATTTCTACGCCACGGGATGTTCCTAACCTTGTTGCTCCTGCGTCAATGAAAGCGATCGCCTGTTCTAAAGTTCTAATTCCCCCCGAAGCTTTAATACCGACTTTATTCCCAGCGATGGATTTTAAGAGTTTAACTTGCTCAATTGTGGCTCCACCTGCCCAGCCTGTACTAGTTTTTAGAAACATCACTCCTGCCTCTAGGCAGACTTCAGCCGCTAAGACCTGTTCATCTTGACTGAGCAAATTCATTTCTAAAATTGCCTTAACGGGTACTCTTGTAATTTCACAAATTTGGGCGATTTCTGCTAACAAAGCATCACCATTACCAGATTTGATCATGCCAAGATTAATCATCACATCCAACTCCTTTGCGCCATTTTCCACGGCTTCTTGAGCTTCGTAGAGCTTACAGGACGAGGTACTGGCTCCACTGGGAAATCCGATTACGGTCGAAACTATTACTCGCTTTTTATTTAACTGCTCCGCCGCCCGCTTTACATAGCAGGGATATACACACACACTGGCAAACCCATAGCGATCGCTCTCATCACAGGCTTGATCAATTTGCTCGGTGGTTGCTGTAGGGTCGAGTAAAGCGTGATCGATATAAGGGGCGGGATTAACTTCGGCTTGAGACATTTTGTCCTAATGATTATTTGCCCAATGTTATCACGGCGACCTGTTGAGTATTAATTCAACGAATAGTTTCTATGTTTAAAGCGATCGCCTCTTAAATCACAAAGTAAAAAGAGTTTTCAATACTTTAATTTTGGGTTTATCAATTCCACATTCAAGTTTTTCAATAGGATTGAGGCTTCTCCATTTAGATCTTATTGCATTTGATATATCATTACTAACTACTTCAAGATTAACTTTATCAAAGCCTCCAATTTTATTTTTAGACAAATAACTCAGCCGCTCAAAAATTTCATCTCTTGTGGCTATTTTAATGCTCACAATTGGTGGAAATGGAAGTAATATTTCATCTAAATCTGATTTGATATGTTTAGATTTTGGCTCAGAGGATTTAACAAGTTTATTTTTAACCTCTTCCTTAAAATTTTGAAATTCTGCGGATAGAGTTTCAACCTTACTTAGGTCATTTTCAATTTTGGTAAGTTTTTTTTCTAACCTTGCAATTACATTAATAACTTCCGTAATTAAGTCGATTTTCTTCTCTAATCTTGTGAGACTTTGTTCTATTTTTATTGAATCTTGAGAAACTTCAACGAAAGAATTTGGGACACTTTTAACTTCATTTGGTAAAGATAAAGATCCTAAAAATTGATATTGCTCAAGAATAGTTGACTCCAGATCTGGAGGAACAACGTAAGCGCGAATCGCAGTAAACTGAAAGTCAATTTCTTGTGCCTTAATCGCAGCAAAATATTCAAAATAACCTTCCAACACTTGAAAAGAAATTGGTGTAATCCTACGTAAAATAATTGGCTTAACTGAATCACCTGCTCGAAGAAATAAATTTGCAAGACGTGTAAGTTCGCTTTCTTTAAATTGTAATGATTTTTCTAACGATGGTGGGATGATTGTGTCAAGATCAATTGAAGAGGTTAATAAACTCATTAATTTAGTCCTATTTTATCGAGTACTTCATTCGCTAATTGCTCAAACTCATCAGCAGATGGGGAATCAGGATTAAAGTCAAAGATAGATTTTGGATCGGGAATTTGGAGATCGCCTTCAATTATAAAATTATCAATTGCCCTTGATAGATCTTCTCTTTGAAAAATTCGTGTTTCAAATAAAGGAAAACCATATCGCTCTTTTACAACTTTTTCCTGTTTTGGTAAAGTTGCTTTAATATAATTAGCGTTTGTCAATATTTTAGAAGGTAATACCCCAAGAATATTTATTGCAGGACTGTTAATAAAAGTGCGAAATTCATCAATTTCTTCGACAAAGTTCTTAACATTCACTAAACCTTGGTTAGCAAAAGGTTTAAGATCTGATGGAATAATAAGATAATCACACGCAATGAGTGCAATTTTTGCATATAGATTTAATGATGGAGGGGTATCAATTAAGACCACATCATAGTCATCTTTAACAAGATCTAGTTTTTTTACTAAACGAGCTTTTGAACTCTCTTTATCTGCCAATTTTATTTCCTGCCAAATCAAATTAATATGGGCTGGAATCACATCTACTTTGGGATAAGTAAAGCTACTTGTTAAAGCAACATCAGAAATAAAGTTGGAGTTTGGATAGAAGACGACATTGAAGATATTACTATCTTTGAGTGTATCATCCTCATCATTCTCAAATTTCATTAGACCTGTTGCAAAAGTAGTATTTGCTTGACTATCTAAATCAATAATTAATACCCTTTTACCTTTCTTACTAAGAGCAGCAGCTAAGTTTACAACCGTTGTTGTTTTACCTACTCCGCCTTTGTTGTGATATACCGCAATTGTTTTCACTGTTTTTTCTCTTTTTTCTAGGGGGATTGGTTGATCTAATTTTTGTTCTAAAGGAATAATTTTAGGCTGACTTGAGAAACCCCTCAACTTTTCTCTGCCCAGAATATCTCTAATTTCAGCAATTCTGAGATATATTTCTCCACCTTTACACTCATATTTTTTGAGAATACTATCATTTCTACGCTCATAAATTCTTAGAAGCTTACCATTTGTCAAAAGTCCATATCGAACATTCAAACTTACTAAATAACGCTTCAGTCTCCTGATGTGATTATCTAGGTTTTCTTTAGGATGCTTTGCTTCTAAAACAAGACTTAAAGGTGAGTCTGCATTTATAGTAAACGGAATAACCTGTGTAGCAAAAGCTAAAAAATCTAAGCGAATACTCCCAAAACTAACTTCTTGAAACCAATTATCAGGCGTATATCCTAATTTTGGTAGAAGATACTGAACTATGAGTTTACTTTCGACTTCCGTTTCATTACGGCAAAGTTCAGGGTTAAACATTAAATCTTCGCTTTCTGCAAACATTTAGTTAATAAAACAGGTTAAAGCTAATTATTTCACAGATAATCTTCCAAATTTCACTTAAATCCAATCCAAAATCAGGTAATACAGTTATTTCTACTTAGCTCAGAGGGCGATTTTAATTATTTCTTAATCTTGGTAATTATCCTAAGAGTAAAGCTCAAGTCCAGATTCTATGTAGAGAGCGATCGCTTTTATGACTGAGAATGCGATCATAATATTGATCAGTATTTTGTACTTTCATGTCTGAAAACCTTAGTGACCTGCTTCAATCTGTAGCGATCGGAGAAATTTCTCCCCAAACGGCTCTAGCCCGACTCCAATATCTTAACTTTGAAACAGTTAGCGACTTTGCCAAAATTGATGACCATCGGGCGGTGCGGACAGGATTTCCTGAAGTCGTGTTTGGGATTGGCAAAACTCCTGAGCAAATTATTGCCATCATGGAAGTGATGTATGCCAAAACTGGACAAGCGATCGCTACCAAAATTATCCCCGCAGTTTACGATCAAATCCAATCTTCTTTACCTGATTTGCAATACTCGGCGATCGCTCAAATTTGTTACCTCGGACAACCTCAATCTCAACATTCACGGACAATTACAATCATTAGTGCAGGTACCGCCGATCTCCCCATTGCTGAAGAAGCTGCCCTCACTGCCGAACTATGCGGTTTTCCCGTGCAAAGACTCTGGGATGTGGGTGTAGCAGGAATTCATCGACTTTTACAGCACCAACACCTCCTTACTTCTGCTGAAATCTTAATCGTAGTTGCTGGAATGGAAGGGGCTTTACCCAGCGTGGTGGCAGGGCTAGTTAGTTGTCCCGTAATTGCTGTACCGACGAGCATTGGTTATGGAACTAATTTCAATGGCATTGCACCCTTGTTAACGATGCTAAATTCCTGTGCCACTGGGATTGGGGTTGTGAATATTAATAACGGATTTGGAGCCGCAATCCTTGCGGGTAAAATTCTTAAACTTGCCGAATCTCCGCAGAAATAGAGGATGCTAGGCTAGAATTGTATTTATAAATGTAAAGCTTTTTTAATAACTTTTAACAACTCTTCAAACTAAGGTAGGAAATATGGCAATTAGCAACCGCATTCTTTATGTCCGTCTTCCCTGCAATCCTATATTTCCCATTGGTGTAGTCTATCTTTCCGATCACATTCATAAAATTGCCCCAGAAGTCGAGCAATGCATCTTTGACATGGGAACTGTACCACCTTTGGATTTTTTTACTGCCTTAGACCAAAGTATTGATGAGTTTAAGCCCAATTTACTGGTATTTTCATGGCGGGATATTCAAATTTATGCGCCTGTGGGTGGACGGGGCGGAAATCCTTTACAAAATGCCTTCGAGTTTTACTATTCCTTAAAACCTTGGATTAAGTTACGAGGGGCGCTAAATGGTCTACGTCTATTTACTTCCTACTACACCGAACTATGGCGCAATTCAGCTTTAATTAAGCGAGGATTAGCCCGTGCCAAAAAATATCAACCCGCAGCCAGAGCCATGATTGGTGGTGGTGCAGTCAGTGTATTTTACGAACAATTAGGAACCAAACTCCCCAAAGGTACAATTATCTCCGTTGGTGAGGGTGAAGCTCTGCTGGAAAAATTAGTTAAGGGTGAAAGTATTGAGAGCGATCGCTGCTATGTGGCAGGAGAACAAAAACCCCGTAAAGGATTAATTCACGAACAACCTGCGACCATTGAAAAAAGTGCCTGTAATTATGACTACATCGAGTCAATTTGGTCAGATTTTAATTATTACTTCCGCGATCGGGACTTTTTTATCGGGGTGCAAACTAAACGAGGTTGCCCTCACAACTGCTGTTACTGCATTTACACCGTGATCGAAGGTAAGCAAGTACGGATTAATCCTGCGGATGAAGTGGTTAAGGAAATGCGACAACTCTACGATCGCGGCGTGAGAAATTTTTGGTTTACCGATGCTCAGTTTATTCCTGCGAAAAAATATATTGATGATGCGATCGAGCTACTAGAAAAAATCGTCGATTCGGGGATGACCGATATTAAATGGGCGGCCTATATTCGCGCTGATAACCTGACCCCTAGATTGTGCGATCTCATGGTCAAAACTGGGATGAGCTACTTTGAAATTGGCATTACCAGTGGCTCCCAAGAACTAGTCCGTAAGATGCGAATGGGCTACAACCTCAGAACTATTCTCCAAAATTGTCAGGATCTGAAAACGGCGGGATTTAATGAACTGGTATCGGTAAATTATTCTTTTAACGTGATTGATGAAACCTACGACACCATCCGCCAAACGATCGCTTACCATCGCGAATTAGAAAATATCTTTGGGGTGGATAAAGTTGAACCAGCGATCTTCTTTATTGGCTTACAACCCCATACACATCTGGAAGAATATGCCTTTAAAAATGAGATCCTCAAGCCCGACTACGATCCCATGAGCATGATGCCTTGGACAGCCAAAAAACTGCTCTGGAATCCCGAACCCCTAGGATCGTTTTTTGGAGAGGTCTGTTTGCAAGCATGGCAGAGGAACGAAGATGATTTTGGACGGGAAGTAATGAAGATCCTTGAAGAGCGTTTAGGCACAACTGAACTAGAATCAGCCCTTGCGGCTCCACTGACTGCCAAATTAGTATTAAACTAGCTTCGATAAATCATCAATTTCAAAATACTGATGAAACTTATCCGTAATCTCTAAGTAATACGATCGCCCATTTTGGTGTTTATGAATAAATCCTTGATCTACGAGTTCTTGAACTTGTAAATAGGCACTAGAACCCCGAAGTTGAATTAGATCGGGTTGGCTAATAGGATTATGCAGGGCGATCGCTGCTAAGGTTCTTAGGGCTCCCCGTCCTAGATCCGTAGGAATTATTTTTTGGACTAAATCTGTAAAGTTGGATTTTAGCCGTAACGCAAAACCGCCATCCGTTTCCACAATTTCTAAGGCACTGTCTCGATGGGCATAATCAGCAATCAAATCCATTAAGCCGTCTTCAATAACATTTCGATCGCACTCAGCTACATTGGCGATCGCTTCTATTGTCATCTCTTGTCCCTTTAGATATAGGATGGCTTCAATTTGTTGAGAAATGTTAGTCATGAGATAATTAGAGCTAGTTTAAGAATCGAATCATTTAGTTAAATGAATAATCTATGCCCAATAGCATAATGTATCAGGAAGAAGATTGTTACGTGGTTCTATCTCCAGAACTGAGAGAGCAATTTGTATCTTTACCTGAGTTAGAGGATCTGCTCAAAAATTTGTTGCTCAAAATCCCAAACCAAATACCCCAAGACCTGCAAAAAATCTCTACGGTTGAATTACAAGTAGAGCGACTGATTAAAACTGCCTGTGAACTAGATTGTCATGAATTCGGGATTTGGCAGTGGTATGTTGTGAGGTTACAAAAAACTACCCATTAATTCGCTTAAAAATAGCTCAATTTTAGTAACTAAACCTGAGGAATCATCTCTAAACTTTTCTAAAGCTATTAAGGCTTGCTCTAGGGAACGCAAGGCTTTGCCTTGATATTGATACTTATACCTAGGCTCATTACACAATGTATATAAATGGGCGAGGTCATAGAGAGCCTTTGCTTTATCTTGGGGCGTGCCATAGAGATCAAACAACATCAAAGCTTCTAAAAATTCATCGGCGATTGCGCTGATATTGATCTAGTTGTAAATATATGCGTCCTAATTGTTCGTAGTTGCTGCCTTTATTAGTCTTAAAAATAGAACGCTCTAAATAGGATATTGAGGTCTTAAACTCCCCAAGAGCCAGATAGGACTCAGCTAAAGTACGATCCAAATTTGCTAACATTTCTGGATCGTTTACATAACTTGGATAAACCCTATCAAATTGTGCGATCGCTTCTCTAAAGTTCCCTTCTTGTAAGCTTAAAAGCCCTTGGGCATAGACAACATAGTCTTTTTTCTGCTGAATTTGTTTGTCTACTGAATTATCTAATTTCTGCAAAAGATCCATTGACCGATCCAAGAGGGACTTCGCTCTTCCCAAGGCTAGAATTTGCCCAATTTCAATTAATTCTATGGCTAATTCTGTTAAAGCATTAGAAATTAACATCTGGTCATTAATAGACTCAGCCCGTTGATTGACACACTCCCACCGATAAATCGGATTTTCTGCTTCTACACCTCTTAACTAGGACTCAACCCATGTCTCATCCCCCGCCAGACCGATTCCACAGACATTTTCAGATACTCTATGCCCTAGAGCGATACTTGTATATACAACCATAGCTTTAGTTGTGGATAGGCTATTATGCTTTAAGTAGTACTTCTGAAATCATACATTCAGAAATTTAAATAAGTTAAGGGAGTTTGAGGGTAAAGCCCCCAATTGGGGCGCAGCCCCACATCCCACACCAAGTCGGGTTTTACTTCTTAATACGTAAGGTAAGTGAATAATTAAAGATGTCTAAAAAATATGTGATGTGGGGGAGCTACTGCGATCAGGTTCTGGAAAAAAGGACTCCTTTTCGCCAAGCTCACCTAGATAACCTTCAAGCCCTAAAGGACTCAGGAAACCTGCAAACTATTGGCCCGACCCAAGATGTCAAGAAAGTATTTGCTGTATATATTGGTGACACCGAAGCCGAAGTGCGGGAACTAATTGAATCCGATCCCTATTGGCAAAATCAAATCTGGACAGAATATGAAGTCCATGAGTGGATTCAAGTTTTTTAGCATCCTTCCTTCGATCCAATTAAAAAATGCGAAGAGAGTACCATGGGAAGGTTAGCATTTTAAGCACAGCTATTAACAGCCATGAAACAGAGAGTGAATCTAACTTTTCCTAAGTCCACCATTTCCCACCCCCTCGCCTATCGGTTGGCAAGAGATTTTAATATTGCCGCGAATATTATCCGTGCCCAAATTGCCCCTAACCAAGAAGGAAAGATGGTGCTAGAGCTTTCGGGTGATATAGATCAACTTGAATCTGCAATTGAATGGATGCGATCGCAGGATATAGAGGTTTCTACGGATAAAAGAGAAATCATGATCGACGAAACCAAATGTGTGGATTGTGGTCTGTGTACTGGAGTTTGTCCCACTACTGCTCTAAGTTTAGATCCTGTGTCATTTCGCTTGGATTTTAAGCGATCGCTCTGTATAGTCTGCGAGCAATGTATTTCTGATTGTCCAGTTGAAGCAATTTCTATTAATCTTTAGATAGCATTTAATGGTTGCCTAGAATTTAACTTAATTATTTGATCTAATTTCTAATTATTTAACAGGTAGAGCTATACAAAAGTGTGGGGAAATCCGTAACATTTGCCAAAATTTTTACAGGTAGTCATTTTTAGTCGATATAAATAAATAAATGCCCAAAAGCCTTGGCAAATCGACATACTAAATATTTCTGACGCACTGCCGATAATTAAACTCTAGAGCAAACTTTACTCCAATGGCTGCGATCTCCAAAATCCAAAGAGTTAGAAAATAACTTTCCCGATCGCAAAAGATAATCTACTTGTCCAACAGGGCATCACAGTAAGTAAATAGCAAAGTTAGGCGATCGCAGGCTTGATTAATGCGCTTATTCAAGGTTTCAGGCTGACGGGCGGTTTTTAAGAGTTTGATATCTGCACCCAGTAACCGCAATTGCTTATTAATCTCGACATAATGAGGAATATTTAATTCTTCAGAAGGTGAAATTTGATCAAGTAGCTGGGTTTGAAATAGTTCTTGGATTTTAAGGTGCGATCGCTCCATATATTTAGCTTCAACTGCCCAAACGGATAGGCTTCGCATTTGCTTTAAGCGATTTTCAAGTTTTTCGAGCTGCTCACGTAGGGCTTGATATTGATCTTGGGGATTTACTTGTGGATTTAGGGAGTTCATAGTTCTGATTTTTTAAGATTATTTTTTATGAGGCTGTTTGCGTAATCCGTGGGAGAGACTGTAGGCAACAGGTACAAAGATTAAACTGAGTAGAGTCGATGTAACCAAACCTCCCATCACAGCGATCGTTCAGTAGGCTGAATCATGGTCAGAATGCAAGGATAGAAATCTTAGATAATCACCTTCCCGAAGGGCAACGACTCGACATTTTTGGGTGATTCTCAAACTGTAGAGTTTTTCGCCATTTTTCCCTTGCTTAGAACGAATCATTTCCCATTTTAAGCCCTGATCCTTGTACAGTTCCTCCCAAGTTAGTTGAGAAATTTTTCTGAGACTTTTTAAGACCGCAAGAGCTTCAGTTTTCGGCGAAATAAACAAATCTTGTTGAAAAATAGGATTATTTAGATCGAGTAAAATTTTACTCATTATTCTGTAACTGAGATTCCAAGAAGTCTAGATCAGATACTTGAGACGGATGCTTACGATTCCATTGTAGAGCCTGATCCAGTCTTTCTGAGAAAGAAGCTTGATGTATCCAGTTTTCAGAAGAGAATGACTGCTTTAGCAAAAGATGATAGAACTCTTCCCATTCTTTACCCCATTGCTCTAAATTAATAACAACGGCGGTTTTTTCTCCTTGGTCGTCTATGATATAGTCAATGCCTTTCATGAGAGATTGCAGTAATTTCAACTGAATCATATCACATATCATTGATCGGCAATTTCTTTCAGGGTAAGTCCCACCGCAAAGACAAATAAATGGTAGGCGATCGCTTGCATCGGAGGAGAAGCTTTAAATATGGGATTAAAACTTACTTTTGGGAAAGTCCGTCCCCAGTTATGGACTCAATATTTTCAGCTTCAACAGCCCAAACGGATAGGCTTCGCATTTGCTTTAAGCGATTTTCAAGTTTTTCGAGCTGCTCACGTAGGGCTTGATATTGATCTTGAGGATTTACTTGTGGATTTAGGGAGTTCATTTGCTGATTTTTTAAGATAATTTTTTAAGGGGCTGTTTGCGTAATCCGTGGGAGAGACTGTAGGCAACAGGTACAAATATTAAGCTGAGTAGAGTCGATGTAACTAACCCTCCCATCACAGCGATCGCCATTGGAGACCGTAATTCTGAACCAGCCCCAAACCCTAAAGCAATGGGGAGCATTCCCAAAACCGTGGAGGCAGTAGTCATTAAAATCGGGCGGAGTCGGATCGGACAAGCCTCTAAAATTGCTGCTTGGAGCGGTAAACCCTGTTCTCGGCTCTGATTAATGTAGTCCACAATTAAGATTGCATTCTTATTCGCAATTCCAAATAACAGAATAATCCCAATTACTGCAATCATGCCGAAGTCACTCTGGCTAAACAGCAAAGATAGAATAGCTCCCACTAAGGCTAATGGCAGAGAAAGAACGACCAGTAAAGGGTCAACTAAATTTCTGAATAGGAAGATTAAGACGATCGCAATGCAAATTACTGACAAACTTAGAGTGCTTCCAAAGCTAGATAGAATAGAGTTTAACCGTTCCGAATCTCCGCCTAGATCGATAGATACGCCAGTAGGCAAAAGTGGTTTAGCGATCGCCACAACTTGATCAGTAGCCGTACCAAGGGCAATATCTTTACCCAAATTGGCAGTAATGTAAACAACTCGGTTACCGTTCAGACGTTCGATTTCGGTATCACCAATGATTTTAATATCCTCTAGTCCTGCTTGGGTTTTATTTTGTGTTTTATTTTGAATAGCAGTTTTGATAGCGATCGCCGTTTTTCGCAAGTCCTCTAAGTTTTCACCGATTAAGGAAATTTGCAAAGGTTTTTCACCACCCGTATCCACAAACTGAATGTCCTCAATACTGATAGTGACATCTTTAATGACAGGCAAAGTCTTACGCAGTTGATCCTGCATTTCTGAAGTTGTCAGAGTGCGATCGCCTTTTAAATTCACATACAAATTACCTTTATTTGGCTGTCCTTGTTCATTACCAATGGTTGTAAATACGGTTTGCACTTCGGGAGACTGAAGAATGGATGCTTCCAATTTCTTCGCTACAGTTCGAGATTGCTCTAAAGGATTTGGTAAAGCAGGAGGAGCTAAGGATATTTGAGTCGGATTGGGAGGTGTTGAAGTACGAGGATCACGAGGATCGGATAAAGGCAGAGCTGCGAAGTTAGGCGTTGGAGCAGTGTAGGTAATATTAAACTCCCCTCGATCTAACTTAGGAATAAAGGCTTTAGGCACAAAGGGAATTAAGCCCACTCCAAGGGCAAATATAAAAATGGAAACGAGCACCACCAACCATCGATGTCGCAAAGACCAAATCAAAACTTTCCCATAAACCGCATTCATGCCACCTTGGGAAGATTCATCTTTTTGTTTCCAAGGTTTACCCTTCAGCCAATAGGCAGCTAAAAGAGGAGAAAGGGTGCGAGATACTGCCAAAGAGATTAATACTGCTGCTGAAATTGTGATGCCAAAGGGTTTAAAGAATTGACCTAAAGTTCCAGGCATTAAGCCCACGGGCAAAAAAACCGCAACGATAGTTAATGTTGCTGCTGTGACGGTTAAACCAATCTCCTTTGTGGCACTGAGAGCGGCTCTAAAGGGTGATTCACCTTGATCTAAATGGCGGCTAATATTTTCCACATCCACGATCGCATCATCAATTACAATCCCAATCACCAAGGCTAGGGCTAATAGGGTAATGGTTTCGAGGTTAAATCCCATAATTGCCATCACGATAAAAGTACCGAGCAGCGAAATGGGAATCCCCAAAGCCGAAATTAATGTGGCTTTCCAGTCCCGCAAAAATGGATAGATAATGATTACCGACAAAATAACTGCTTCTACTAGGGAATCGATGGTGGCTTGGGTGGCTTCTCTAATATATTCAGCTTGGGTAGAGGCAAGGGAAATTTCTAGATCTGGAAACTGCGATCGCAATTTTTCCACTGCTACTTCTACCAAATCAACTACTTCCAAAGTATTAGCATCACTGCGTTTGACTACTTCTATGGCTAAGGCATCTTTCCCATTAATTCTAATTTTGGTACTGGTAAAAGTATTTTTAATAAATTCAGCAATGGTGGCGGGATTAAGCTCTTGCGGTTGGGGGGTAGGAGTGCCTAGGAGTTCTACTTTTAATACCCCTTCTAGGGACTGGAGCGGAGGTAAAATCCTTGTCTTTGCTAATGAGGCTAGATCTTGTAATTTGGCGTAATCAAGATTGGGTGAAGCTTTATAGGTAAAGGCATAACTGACTGCCGCCGATTCATTTAAGTTAATGGGAATAACTTTTAGGGATGTATCTTCAGGCAATTTGACCTGATTAGCGATCGCCTCGACTTTTTTGGTAGAAGTTTCTAAATCTGTCCCCACATCAAAGCCCAAACTAATTACAGCGCGATTAAGATAGGTAGAAGAACGCATGGAACTCAATCCCTCTAGCCCTTTTAATTGCTGCTCTAAAGGCTTAGTAATCTTAGTTTCAGCCTCTGTGGGCGTTGTCGTATTTCCAGAAGCATTTATCACCACCACTGGGAATGTTACATCAGGAAACAGCGCATATTTGAGGGAAGAGAAGGCAAAAATACCAGCAATACTAATTACCAACCACACAATTAAAGTCAACCATGCATACTTAATTGCATATTTGGAAATATTGAAGCGGTTACGCATACTCTAGTACTGGATATTTTGCTATCCTAATTTAGCGTAGTTTGGACTCTCAACTTTGCCTAATCAAAACCCTAGCTTAAATAAGACTGATTTACTCAAGACTCTAATTCTGGTACCGAAAGGTGCTGAGTATCAGGCTGTAACTAAAAATTTTCCGCAAAATCATCAAAATCACAACTGGCAAATTTCTCCCACACCCATTGGTTGTAGCTCCGTGGGTAAATATTTACAAAGCCTCGAGCATCCGCAGCAATATCACCAAGTAATTGTCATGGGTTTATGTGGAAGTTTGAATCCTCAGCTAAAAGTCGGAGATATTGTGGTTTATGGCTCATGTATGTATCAATCCCAAAGTCTCAAATGCAGTTCCTTATCTATCAATACTGCTAAATCTCTGGTTAAATTTACAGTCCAAGCCTTAACTAGCGATCGCCTGATCTATCTTGCCGCAGAAAAGCAAACTCTCTATAAAACCACCCAAGTCGATGTTGTGGATATGGAAGGATATGTCGTCCTCGAATTTTTTAGGAAGTTAAATATTCCCGTGGGCATGATCCGCGTAGTTAGTGATGATGCTGGACATGATTTACCCAATCTCGAAACAGCCATTGATCAAAACGGAAACTTAAAACCTCTAGAACTAGCGATCGCTTTTACCAAACAACCCCTAGCCGCTCTGAGATTAATTCAAGGCTCCTTAAAATCTTTACAAGTTCTTTCTCAGGTTTCTTTGATTCTTAATCAGAAAAATTAGAGATAATATAGGCACTGCCATCTCTTTTAATCCCCAGCGATAATCTTTAACGAGGCACAATAGCCATGACGCTCGAAACCCTACCTAAAGTTACAACCTTTGCCGAATTTGTCGATTGGCTCCCCGAAAACACTGGAGTCCGCTACGAACTACATAATGGAAATATTATTGAAATGGCTCAACCAATTGGCGAACATGAGGAAATTAAAAGCTTTCTGGGGGTAGAAATTCCCTTTGAAATCAAACGGCTGGGATTACACTATGGTATTCCTAACCAAGTTATAGTCAAACCTGAGTATAAAGATTCTGGATATTTCCCAGATTTATTAGTGATAAATCGTAACAACTTAAAAAACGAAAGCCTGTGGAAAAAATCATCAACTCTCAATCAAGGAGCGTCCATACCTCTAGCGATCGAAGTTGTTTCAACCAACTGGCGTGATGATTATTATTTGAAATATGCAGACTATGAGGAAATGGGAATCTCTGAATATTGGATTATAGATTATGCCGCCTTGGGAGGACGTAATTTTATTGGAAATCCTAAACAACCAACAATCTCAGTTTGCAACTTAGTAGATGGAGAATATCAAGTTAGTAAATTTCAAAATAGCGATCGCTTGATTTCTCAAATTTTTCCTGACCTAAATCTCACCGCCATTCAGATTTTCCAAGCTGGGATAATTTAGTCTTTAAGCGATCGGCTAAATAAAAATCACAAATCGTCTTAACTCAATCTTGAATCTATTGAATTAATTGGCAAGCCATATCTTTATAGTAAGAGAACTGCGGTAGGTACTTGTGAATTAGTAGAGAAAATGTGAAGTTAGTTAAATTCAGGATTCCGTTGCTGATCGCTTTAAAAAAAACGAGCTTATATTTCTCAGTTGATCAACTTTATAGGAAAATTCATCTACACTTTGTAAGCTTAAAAAAACCCCCAAACCTCCTATAGGGCGCTCCTCAATGGGCAAACTAAGAATAGATTGATCGAATACTCTTTCCCTAGGGTCGTAGGGTTTACCAGTATCAACAACTGTGATTTTTAGGCTTTCTGGATTAATTTCAGCACTAATTTCTAGTATGCCTACTTCAGGAAAACCTGCATTACCGTGAATAATAATATTACTGACTAACTCATCCACCGCCATCCTTAACTTATATGCCCTTTTCTGGGAAACCCCTGCTTCTCGGGAAACAGTCATAATATATTGACCAATCGTTTCTAAAGACTCAAGTTGAGCAGGCAAAGTCAAAATTTCCACAATTTATGTTGACCCCTAGAATAATCATAAAAACTTTACTTACTTTAATAATGCAAGACTTCAATTCTAATACTGACATTCCTAATGTTCATATTTTAATATTAGTAGAGATATTGGGAAATAAAAGCTAATGCTTAAATGCTTTAGAGGCAACGTCATTGCTGTGTAGTTAAGAAAAGCTTCATGATCCAGTTGCATTCCGACTTGGTTTGGGTATCTAATCCTTGCAAGTAATACTAGGTAATTAATTTGAATGATTTTTAAGTAATTTCACATGAAGCCATATAATTTGGCACATTGTTATATATTATGTAAATAGCCTTGGTCTATCTTTCCTCTGCCAGAGGACACTCGATTTATCGGGCGGTGGAAAATGTCTGTGGAATCGGTCTGGCGGGGGATGAGACATGGGTTGAGTCCTAGTTAAGAGGTGTAGAAGCAGAAAACCTAAGTCGTGAGTCTTAGGAATCCCCCGATTTATCGAGGGAGGATGTCAAACCTTGTATTGGGAGTAATAAGCTTTTGTAAAGCCCTTTCAGGTAGAAAATACTTACTCTCTCAGTACTACTAAACCTTAGCCGAGGAATACAGTAAGTTAAAGCCTTATTAACTGACCTCATGCTCGTTTTCCATCTTTGACTTTTAGTTTTATTTAGGAATAACAATGCCAAGCCAGATTCCCTTTTCATTTTCCGATCTCATTGCAGGATACATCACCCACTTTAATCGTAGTGATAAAAGTTTCGGGATCAAAACCTCTGAAGGAATTGAATATACCGCCCATCTTGGCTCTACAACATACGGTCGAATTAGCCAAAATTTAGAAGAAGGGTATATTGATGCAACTGCACAGTTAAATGAATTGCTCACACCTGGTCAGCATATCTTTGCATATGGTGTTTTTTATCCTAAGGGAGATAATTATAAATTTGAAGCTAAGTCCCTTGTGTTCCCAGGAGATGCGCCTGATAAGTATCGCCATGAAGAACCAGATTGGTGGATTAAGCAGGTACGTTCGATCGCTGATAAATATCTAAAATGGCAATTTAATTATCCCGATCATCCCATTGACTATAGAGAATATCGGACGATGCTGAAGTTGACGGGGGAAAAGCAAAAAGATGATTATCTCCAAGAGACAGATACGGTTTCTCGACTAGTGTATGGGTTTGCCTCGACATATTTACTAACAGGAGAGGATCGCTTTTTAGAAGCCGCAGAAAAAGGCACAGAATATTTGCGGGATCACATGCGGTTTTACGATCCAGATGAAGATTTGATTTACTGGTATCACGGCATAAAGGTTACGGGGAATCGCGAACAAAAGTTACTAACCTCTGAATTTGATGATGACTACGATTGCATTCCTGCTTATGAACAAATCTATGCCCTAGCTGGTCCTGTGCAAACCTATAGAATTACAGGTGATCCACGCATTTTAAAAGATGCCGAGATGACTATCGATCTGTTCGATAAGTTTTATTTAGATCGAGAAAAAGGTGGTTATTTTTCCCATATCGATCCCCTGACCCTAGATCCCCGATCTGAATCTATGGGTCGGAATCAGGGGCGCAAAAATTGGAACTCGGTTGGAGATCATGCCCCAGCGTACTTAATCAATTTGTATTTAGGTACTGGTCGCCAAGAATATGCGGATATGTTGGAATATACCTTCGATACGATTGAAAAGTATTTCCAAGACTATGAAAATAGTCCCTTTGTCCAAGAGAAGTTTTTTGAAAATTGGGATAAAGATCAAGCTTGGGGCTGGCAGCAAAATGGGGCTGTAGTTGGACATAATCTCAAAATTGCTTGGAATTTGATGCGGATGCAGAGCCTGAAACCCAAGGATAGTTATGTAGCTTTAGCTGAAAAAATTGCGGAACTGATGCCAGATGCGGGGAGCGATCGCCAGAGAGGTGGATGGTACGATGTAGTTGAACGGACAAAGAAACCAGATGAAGATTTCTTTAGTTTTGTGTGGCACGATCGCAAAGCTTGGTGGCAACAGGAACAAGCCGTTCTTGCCTACTTAATCCTCCATGGACTCCTACCAAGCGCAGATTACCTCAAACATGCCCGTGAAGTTGCTGCTTTTTATAATGCCTTTTTCCTCGATCATGATGATGGAGCTATTTACTTTAACGTTTTAGCAAATGGTACTCCGTTTTTAATGGGAAATGAGCGATATAAAGGCTCTCACTCCATGTCAGCTTATCATTCCACCGAGTTATGCTATCTATCGGCGGTTTATACTAATCTTCTGATTACCAAGCAACCATTAGACCTTTACTTCAAGCCCTATATTGGTGGATTTCCTGATGGAATTTTACGAGTTTCCCCAGATATTCTGCCCGTTGGTAGCATTAAGATCGGTTCTGTGGAAATTGATGGTCAGCCCTACACAGACTTTGATGCCGAGGGTTTAACCGTAAAACTCCCTGATACCAAAGAACGAGTCAAAATTAAAGTTCACCTCGTGCCAATACTTTAGGCTAAAGGTTCGACTCCACAAACAATTAAAAAATAAGGACAAGCGAAATGGATATTCAAATAAAATCCGTGGGAGCAGTTCAAGTTGTAGAGTTAGTGGGCGATATTGATGCTAGTACTGCCCCTGATGTTACAAAAGTTATTTCTGAATTAGTTAAGCCTAATAGTCGCTTACTATTGGATATGACCAAGGTTCCCTATATGTCTAGCGCAGGGCTACGGACATTACTTTCCCTTTATCGCCTAATAACGACAAAATCAGGAAAGTTAGTATTAGTTGGATTAAGCGAAGAATTGACTGATACCATGTCAGTCACTGGATTTTTAGACTTTTTTATTACGAAATCGACCCAAGAGGAAGGCTTAATCGCTTTAGCGTAAAAATATTATGGAACGCATTGATATTCATCCGACTCATACATCTGGGGATTTTAATCTACGTTTGGGAAAACCTCAACCCTTTGGCGCAACTATAGTTCCGGGGGGAGTTAATTTTTCTATTTTTTCTAGCTATGCCACCTCTTGTGTCTTGGTGCTATTCAAAAAACACGCTAAAGAACCTTTTGCAGAGATTCCCTTTCCTGATGAATTTCGGATTGGGAATGTTTATTGCATGGTTGTATTTGGGCTAGATTATGAAGATCTAGAATATGGCTATCGGATGGAGGGGCCTAATGATTTTCAGAAAGGGCAGTGGTTTGATCCCACTAAAATTTTGCTAGATCCCTACGCCAAGATTATTGGTGGTCGGGAGATCTGGGGCGTAACGCCTGATTGGGAGGATATTTATCACCATCGAGGACAAATTGCTTTTGATGATTTTGATTGGGAAACTGATCGGGCTTTAGAAATTCCGCCTGAAGATCAAGTTATCTATGAGATGCATGTCCGTAGTTTTACTCGCCATGAGTCTTCGGGAATTAAGGAAAATCATCGAGGCACCTTTGCGGGAATTCGAGATAAGATTCCTTATTTGAAAGAACTGGGCGTAAATGCTGTGGAGTTGATGCCTGTTTATGAATTTGATGAGTTTGAAAACTCCCGTCCTAACCCGCAAACGGGAGAGACTCTCTATAACTATTGGGGCTATAGTACAGTTGGCTTTTTTGCACCTAAAGCTGGCTATGCGGCTACGGGGAAGTTTGGAATGCAGGTTGATGAGTTAAAAAATCTTGTCAAAGAACTGCATAAAAATGGGATTGAAGTAATTCTGGATGTGGTGTTTAATCATACGGCTGAAGGGAATGAGCGCGGACCAACCATCTCTTTTCGGGGCATTGATAATAAGACCTATTACATGATGACCCCAGACGGGTATTACTTTAACTTTAGCGGTTGCGGTAATACTCTTAATTGCAATAATCCCATAGTTCGCAATATTGTTTTGGATTGTCTGCGCTATTGGGCTGCCGAGTATCATATTGATGGATTTCGCTTTGATTTAGCTTCGATTTTAGGACGAGATCCTTTAGGTTATCCTTTGGCAAATCCTCCATTATTAGAATCATTGGCATTCGATCCAATTTTGGCAAAATGCAAACTGATTGCCGAAGCGTGGGATGCAGGTGGACTGTATCAAGTGGGTTCGTTTCCTGCCTACGGTCGGTGGGCAGAGTGGAATGGTAAGTACCGCGATGGCATTCGTAAATTTCTGAAGGGGGATGGCACTGTGGGTCAGATGGCTCAATGCTTGCAAGGCTCTCCAGATCTATATGCGTGGTCGGGGCGCGCTCCAGCAACTTCGATTAATTTTATCACTGCCCATGATGGTTTTACATTGATGGATCTGGTTTCTTATAACCACAAACATAATGAGGCTAATGGGGAAAATAATAACGATGGCAGTAATGATAACGATAGCTGGAATTGTGGCTGGGAAGGGTCGACAGATAATATAGGGATTAATGCCCTACGTCATCGTCAGGTCAAAAATGCGATCGCTATGCTCATGGTTAGTCAAGGCGTGCCAATGCTGTTGATGGGAGATGAAGTCGGACGCACCCAAAATGGAAATAATAATACCTACTGCCATGACAATGACCTAAGTTGGCTTGATTGGAATCTCCAAACTAAAAATGCCGATCTACTGGAATTTGTAAAACACTGTATCGCTTTTCGTGTAGCCCATCCCGTTCTCCGCAATTCCAATCACTTCCAAAACCGAGACTATGTAGGTAGTGGCTATGCTGATATTACTTGGCATGGAACTAAAGCGTGGAATGCAGATTGGTCAGGTACGAATCGGACGATCGCTTTTATGCTTTGTGGAAAACACGCTAAGGGGGGAGCCGTTGAGGATAATTACATCTATGTGGCGATGAATATGGACTGGAAAACTTTGTGGTTTGAACTTCCTACTTTACCTCAGTCTATGAACTGGCATATATTTGCTAATACAGGCGCAACTACTCCTAGTTATTTACCAGAAACTGAACCGCTACTAGATCATCAATCTGGTTTATTGGTTGGCGATCGCTCGGTTGTGATCCTAGTTGGCAAGTAACATGACAATTAACCTCAAGTAATCCCCGATCCAAAATTCACAAATTTATAAATTTACAAATCTACCAAGGACTTAAAATCATGGCTTTTACCGCAAGTATAGAAATTATTGATGATGTTGCTAAAATTACCCTAGTGGGAGAATTAGATGCTGCTACGGCTCCAGTCTTAAAAGTAGAAGTTGAAAAAGCGGCGGCAAATAAAGTAAAAAGATTAGTTTTATTAGCTCATGACCTAGAATATATGGCTAGCGCTGGATTGCGGGTCTTACTTTTTTCTAAGCAGAAAATGGGAGTCGATGTTGATATCTATGTCGTTGGGGCGCAAGAATTTATTATCGATACCCTCGAAAAAACTGGCTTTGCCCAAAGTGTCATCCTTGTGGATGAATATGAAGATTAAATTAGATTCTGTTAATCTGACGTTATCCTTATAAATTTATTAAGATTAACAAAAGGTTAAACTTCGTTATTTGTCTATAGCATCATGGAAATTCAGAGTTCTTGTATTCATCATCTCTTTGAGCAGCAAGTCTCTCGACAACCTGATTCGGTCGCCGTAATTGATCAACATCAACGAATTACCTACCAAGAACTCAATCAAAGAGCTAACCAATTAGCCTATGATCTCAAATCTTTAGGAGTTAAACAGGAAGTTTTGGTAGGGATTTGTTTGGAACGATCTCTAGAGATGGTGGTTAGTTTGCTGGCAATTCTCAAAGCAGGTGGTGCTTACGTGCCTCTTGATCCCAGCTATCCCCAAGAGCGGCTGGATTTTACGATCCATGATGCTGAGATTTTTTGCTTGATAACTCAAGAATCGTTACAAAGTTTATTTCCTAATTTTTCTGCGCCTGTAATTTATATTGACAAGCTTTGTATTGATCTACAAAATAAGGATCTACAAAATAAGGCGATCGCTCAGTATCCCGATGAAAATTTACTCTCTAATTTACCCTCAACAGTTGCATCCCAGAATTTAGCCTATATTATCTATACATCTGGTTCAACTGGTAAACCGAAGGGAGTTGCGATCGAACATCGGAATACGGTGGCATTGATTAACTGGGCGCAGAACTTTTTTACGGAATCTATGCTGGCAGGGGTTTTAGCCTCTACTTCTATCTGTTTTGATTTATCTGTTTTTGAATTATTTGTAACCTTGAGTTGTGGTGGCAAGGTGATTTTAGCTGATAATGCTCTTCAATTACCTTCTTTGCCTGCTAGGAACGAAGTTACCTTAATTAATACTGTACCCTCCGCGATCGCTACGCTTTTAAAAATTAAAGGAATTCCCAACTCAGTTCATACTATTAATCTGGCAGGAGAGGCTTTATCGGCAAAAATTGTCCAAAGTCTTTATCATCTGGATCATATTAAGCAGGTTTTTAATCTATATGGTCCTTCAGAAGATACTACCTATTCGACTGTTGCTTTTATTCCTAGAGACTTTACGGGAATTCCCCCCATCGGTAAAGCGATCGCCCAGTCCCAGCTATATCTTTTGAATGATTCCCTTCAACAAGTTTCCCTAGGCACCGAAGGCGAAATTTATATGGGCGGAGCGGGATTAGCCCGAGGCTATCTCCATCGTCCAGAACTGACAGAAGCAAGCTTTATTCCGAATCCTTTTCAAGATGAATTTGGAGCCAGACTTTATAAAACTGGGGATTTGGGATTTCTCCTGCCTGATGGTAATTGTCAGTATCTGGGACGAATTGATAATTTGGTGAAGCTACATGGGTTTCGGATTGAATTGGGAGAGATTGAAACAATATTAGAGCAAAATTTGATTGTCAGTCAAGCAGTGGTAGCAGTTCAGCCATTTTCTACAGAAGAACAACGGCTGGTTGCTTACATTATCCCCAATCCTTCTGTTGATAATTCTTTTGATAGATTTTCTGAACGCTTCTTACCCGACCTCAAAAGCACTCTCCAGCAAAAACTTCCCCCGTACATGATGCCATCGCAGTATGTATTGTTGGAGAAATTTCCTCTAACCCTCAATGGCAAAGTAGATCGTAAGTCTCTACCCCAGCCTAATTGGCAAAGAAGCGAATCCGCACCCTATATGCCGCCATCCACCCCTTTGGAACTTAAATTAGCAGAAATTTGGCAGTATTATTTGAAGGTTGAAAAAATTAGTTTAGATGATTCCTTTTTCGATCTGGGTGGAGATTCCCTTCTAGTTATCCAAATGCTCTATCGAATTCAAAAAGTTATAGATATAGATATATCCTTCGAGCATTTTCTGACCGTGCCAACTCTAAAAAATCTGACAACTGCGATCGTATCCAGTAAACTACCTAGCAATCAAAGCCAACCCTGTATTGTTCCCCCTACTTTGCCTAATTTTGATTCAGCTATAGATGCTGTTCTTGCCTCAGACATCTATCCTTCTTCTTCCCAGTCTGAGTCTGTTAACGTAATTCTCTTAACTGGCTCTACAGGAATATTGGGAGTATTTTTACTACATGAGTTATTGCAAAAAACGTCTGCTCAAATTTACTGTTTAGTTCGGAGTGATAACGTGACCAATGGTTTCTCTCGGATTGAAGCTCATCTGCATCAACATCAACTATGGCAGGAAGCATGGAAATCTCGGCTCGTACCGATTATAGGAGATTTATCCAAACCCAGATTGGGGTTGACATCTGAGGAATTTATTAATTTAGCACGGCAAGTAGATCGCATATATCATTGTGGGGCTTGGGTAAATGTCGTTTATCCCTATTCCCTTTTACGCACCGCAAATGTCAAAAGTACCGAAGAAATCCTGCGGCTGGCTTGTTTATATAAAACCAAGTCCGTTCACTATATATCGACAGTGGATGTTTTTTCTTCGACAGGAGTGCGACAGGTAAGAGAACAGGATGGGATTGGAAAGGTCAGCAACTTGTGCAGTGGGTATGCCGAAAGTAAAGCGATCGCCGAAAAATTAGTTATGGAAGCTCATAATAGAGGTGTTCCTGTCTCCATCTATCGTCCTAGTAATATTATCGGCACAACTCAGTGTGGAATAACTTCCAATGGCTTTATCGGTAAAATGCTCAAAAGTTGTCTGCAAATGGGAACAGTTCCAAACCTAGAAGCCTCAGTTAATCTTGTGACCGTTGACTATGTTAGTAAAGCAATTATTGGTCTTTCCCAACAAGCTCAAAATGGAGGTAAAGCCTTTCACATAATAAATCCCCAACCAATTTCATGGAGATCTTTGGCACATTGGCTAAATCATGAGGGCTATCCAATTAAAATCATTTCCCACGAAAGTTGGTATCGTCAACTCGATCAACTTATTACTGAAAATATTGATATTTCCCTCAGCCCACTAATCTATTCCCTAGCTGACCCTAACTTTATTCAGCGTTCTCTGGGCGCATTCCATTTTAAAGCCGAACAGACATTAATAGACTTAGCCCAACTAGGAATTGATTGCCCTTCAGTGAATCAGTTACTTTATAGCAAACTCAGGTTAAGTGATTTAGCCTGCGTTAACAATCAATAACAATTTATTAACATTTTCCAGAATCAAAAATCTTGCTAGTCGATTTTAGGCAAGCCAAAGTTATAAACTCATCAGCCAACTTAATTTGATAACTAACTGAGTCGGCACCATTCAAAGTTTGATTACTGGTAGAACTACCTTTAACCCCATCTAAAACCTGTAAAGAAGACTCTATCGTTAACTTCTCTCCTACTTTAGTTTCAATAACATAGCTGATTTTATCTTTCCCTAAAATTTGATCTGTTTCGCCCACTCCTGCTTTTTTAGCCCCAGAATAAGTTAAATCAAGAATCTCGTTTTTGTTAATATAGGTCTTAGCGATCGCTTCATAGTAAGCATTCTCAGTGACAGGATTCCCAAATCCACCTATTGTTCTGGCAATAATAACTTTAATAGGCGTGCCAGTCTTTAAAGTTTTAGAGGTGATAGTTAAAGTATCTCCCCAAATTAATTTAACCGTAGCTTCTGCCGAGGCATTAGCATTTAGACCATGGACTTGGAGTAATTCACTTTTTTCCGCAAATCCAATGCGTAAGCTTTCAATCCTGTGAATAGAATTAACAAAATTTCCACCACGATTATCAAGCGACTGCACATCGTTATTAGGTAACTTAGCTCGGAGATCAGAAGTATTTAATAAAATTTGATCTTTAGCCCTAGGCAAAGCAACTGTTTTTTGTCCTAATTGCACGGTATTTGTTCTGTTGTAACCAATGAAGAATTCTGAGCGATCGCAAGCTTGCCCACACAAAATAAAATTACCTTCTTTACTTAAAGATTGCGACTTCTTGGAAACATCTAGACCAAAAGCTAAATTTCCAAATAGTGTAATTCCAAGATTAAGGAAGATTGAAAGATAGCAACACTTAAATACCAAAGAACTAAGAAATCGAATTTTGTTAGTCTTAAACATTATGCCAGATTTGAATAATTATAGAAATGTGATTAAATCTCTACAAATATACAATGTTGTATGATAGATTTATAAAAAAGCTTAGGAAGTTAAACTACTTTAATGTAGTAACTAGCAATCGATTAATTTAATTTAGAGAAAATATTACTTAAAAAGTACATTTACTATGGAATTTCAACTTTTTTCTCAATTAAATATTTAAGTTTTATAACATATATTAGTTTATTACAAACATATGGTTTGAATATTTTAATTTTTCGAGCTACTTAAGTTCATTCTATTACTAATTCTAATGAATAGAGTAAAAACTTCTATAGATCAGAACTATTCTTCCCAAAAATCTAGATCTTTGATTAGAAATACAGTTCTCAAAACTGCTTTGGGAATCGGAGTTGTGATTTTTGCTTCTACTGCATATGGGTACTTTTATTTGGTTGAAAGAATTACTACGGAGCAGTTAGCCCAGACAGATGGATATATGCAACTACGAGGGAAACTGGAAAGTAGCATTTTTATCGCTGCAAAAGAAAATAATAGTATCCTTAAAAATACCTTATTAAAAACATTTAAAGAGAATTTACAAATCAATTTCAATGCTGACTTTAATCGAGAGTTTATGGTCATGGCGGATGGGACAACCCGCAATCGCCCAGAAAGATTTAACATTCAATGGACTCCAGGCCTATTTTTAGGAGCAAATGTCAAGGTTGATCCAGAGATGAAGAGACGCATTACTACTTATTTTAATCTTCTTCAAAATTTTGGTCCAGCTTGGCAGAAGGAATTTGTTAATACTTATATTCAAGTTCCCGAAAATGGAATTGCCATCTATATGCCTAGCTATCCTTGGGCACAAAATGCCCCCTCAACAAAATCTTTTAGAGTTACTGATGATCAATCTTTTCAAATTACTAAAAAGGTTAATAATCCGAATAGAAATACTGCTTGGACTGATATTTATTACGATCAAGTTGCTAAAAAATGGATGGTTTCCTGTGTTACTCCGTTTGATCTAAATGGCAAGCATATTGGCACCATTGGGCATGACGTTTTGATTGATGAATTACGACAAAGAACTATTAATATCTCTTTAGAAGGCACTTATAATTTAATTTTTCAAGCTGATGGTGATTTAATTGCTCACCCCAGTTTTATGGAGCAAATTACTAAGACTAACGGTGACTTTAATATTTTAAAAGACAATAATCAAAGTCTTATCAATATTTTTAATACTGTAACTAAAGATAAAGATAAAGATAAAGGTAATGCTGAAGTCTTGAATAATGCTAAAAATAATGAATATCTAGTTGTTACCAAAATTGATGGTCCCAACTGGTATTTAGTTACGGTAATTCCCAAGGAATTTTTACAGCAAAAAGCCTTTGAAACAGCTAAATTGATAGTCCTATTGGGATTTCTGTCTTTACTTATGGAAATTCTAATTTTAATTTATATCATGCGTCGTCAGATTTCGACTCCCCTTGATCAACTAATGGCGGCAACAGAGGAGATCGCTAAAGGAAATCTTGATATTAAGTTAGATGCGAATCGAAGGGATGAATTAGGTCGTCTTGCCTATCTTTTCAATAGGATGTCTCAGCAATTACAAGACTCTTTTAATAACCTTGCCAAAACTAATGAAGAGCTAGAAATAAGAGTCGATCAGCGCACGAGTGAATTAAAAATTGCTAAGGAACAAGCTGAAGAAGCTAATCAGTTTAAGAGTGCATTTTTAGCCAATATGAGCCATGAGTTACGCACACCTCTAAATGCCATTATTGGTTATAGTGAAATGCTCCAAGAAGAGGCTGAAGACATCGGTGAAAAAGGGTTTATTAAAGATCTCAAAAAAATTCAGGGTGCAGGCAAACATCTACTTGAGCTAATTAATGATGTTTTAGATTTATCAAAAATCGAAGCAGGTCGGATGGATTTATATTTAGAAAGTTTTGAAATTATTCCTGTTTTAGATGAAATCGTTGCGACAATTCAGCCCTTAACTGATAAAAATAATAATACTTTGAAAGTTAACTATTCAGATAATTTAGGTCTTATGTTTGGTGATGTCACTAAAGTTAGACAAAGCCTTTTTAACTTGATTAGTAATGCTAGTAAGTTTACCCAAGGTGGCATAATTACCCTTAACATCACTCGTTATACACAGAATCGTCAAGATTGGATTTCCTTTCAAGTTGAAGATACAGGAATTGGCATGACTTCGGAGCAAATTGGCAAACTTTTTCAAGAATTTTCCCAAGCGGATGCTTCGACTACTCGTAAATATGGAGGCACAGGGCTTGGGTTAGTGATTACCAAAAAATTCACGCAAATGATGGGAGGAGATATTTTTGTTGAAAGCGAATTTAATGTTGGGACAACTTTTACGATTAAGATACCTGCTCAGGTGGTTGATCCGAAAGGTATGCCAGAACAGCCCAAAATACCCTTGCCTAATGCATCTACAGTCTTCCATGGTAAAACCATCTTGGTAATTGATGACGATCCCACAACCCACGATCTGATTCGCAACTTCCTCGAACCTGAAGGATTTAAAATCATAGCTACTACTAATCCTGAAGAAGGGCTGCAATGGGCTAAAGCGCAACATCCCGATGGCATTATTTTAGATGTAATTATGCCCAAAATGGATGGTTGGACGGTATTAACTCGACTTAAGGCTGACCCAGAAGTTGCTTCCATTCCCGTCATTATGACAACAGTTTTAGACGATCAAAATATTGGTTACACTTTGGGTGCGGCAGGTTATCTCACTAAACCGATTCAAAAGGAACAACTTGAAGTAATCCTACATAAATATAAATCTGAGCTATCTTCTCGTTTAATTCTGGTTGTGGATGATGATTCTAATAATCGCAGTCTGATGCGTCGGCAATTAGAAAAAGAAGATTGGATTGTGATTGAAGCAGATAATGGACGCAATGCCCTAGCCCAGCTTGAAAAGAATATGCCAGCCTTGATTTTACTTGATTTAATGATGCCTGAAGTTGATGGTTTTGAGCTTATTAAGCAACTGCATCAGCATCAACAGGGGCGAAAAATTCCACTTATAGTTATTACCGCTAAGGATCTCACGGAAAGCGATCGGCAATACCTAAACAGCTATGCGGAAAGAATTATGCAAAAAGGGGCTTATAGTCGCCAAGAGTTGCTAAAGGAAGTAGGTCAGCTTCTTGAACAAGTAATTTAATTTTCTTCTACTTGCATATTCGACATTATTTAGCCGTTTTAGGAACGGTCATAGTAAATGCTAGCGAATGTCCTATTTCCCAATGGTTTTATGAAACTGAATCTCCAACTTGTAAAGCTTATGATGATACTTGCAAAAAGTTGGGCTCAATTAGGCTTTATAATACACCTTGTGCATGTTATGTTAAATCTATTCCATAGAACCTCTAGAAATTCTACACGGAGAATAAAATGCCTTACGAAAATGCAGTTTTAGATGATAAAGACCTTCAGGCAGGTCTCAGAAGTGTTAACTCTAAATTTGGAGATTTTGTCACCCGTGTTGCAGGTGAAGCTTGGGGAATGCCCCTCATTGATCAGAAAACTAAGGCTTTTATTACGATCGCTGTTGATGTAGTTAATAATACCCAAGTAGCTGCTGGCAGTCCATTTGCGGCTCACGTTGCCATGGCAATGAAACAAGGTGCTACCCGCGCCGAAATCGAAGAGCTTTTACTTTTTATGTGTGTTTATGCTGGTTTTAATAAATCGGCAAGTTGCTTTACTGCCCTAAACCAGATTTTTGAAAATTCCATTTCAGATTAACTGTTTAAAACTCAAAGAGATTATCTATCGAAACTATATATATGAAAAAAAGGACTAATTACTACGAGGATTTATCTGCCGATTATTCAAAACCTGGGCTGGTTTCAGATGAATTAAAAGGTAAGTTGATTGCAGATGCCTCGGTATACATTGCATTGAAAGAGACGATTCTTCCACAAATTGATGCTGACTATACTGCCGAACAAATTGAAAAAGAAAATAAGGAATGGTGGCCAACCCACTGTGAAGCCCTTAGACAAGGAAGAGGCGATTTACTAACTGCGGAATATCGTGATGACCTAGTTTATCTTTGCCAAGATGGGCCTTTCTATGGACTAGGCGAACAAAAAGAGCGAGAGCAACATTGGTGGGCTTTAATTGCTCAACCTGGTGTAACTATGTGCTGGCCGATTGTGCAGTTTTGGTCAGAGTTTGTCCACTTTGAATGGAAATGTATAGATGACGAAACAGGCGAAACTATTGCCAAGGGAATGGTCTGTTGGGTAAGACGTGGACACCGTGGTGGTTGCTACTTTAAGAGCGAACAATTAACATTCTATAGAGATGTGTTTGCTGCTCCTGAGTTACTGACATTAATCACTACATAAAATCAAATCAATTAGTAAATATAGGACAAGAGCTATGCGATCGCATTTTGTAATGAACTAACCTACTAACTAATACAAAGCACGACTCTTCATAGCTCTGAAATCCTAGGACTAGCATAAATATAAATCTTAAGGAGATAAGGCAATGACTGAAACCAAAGGCAAAATCGGTGTAATTATTGAAGACCATTTCGATCAGACTGAATTTCGGCTCTTTAATGTCCATTTCCCTGAGTATGGATATCAAGTAGAATACATTACCCATCTTTGGGGGCAGCCCGCTTTACACTTTGGTGGCAATCCCGATGACGGAATTTACGATCCTGTTGAAAAAGTTACGGTTACTACAGAGATTAATGATATCAATCCTGACGATTACAAAGGATTTATCTTTATTGGTGCCTATGCAATGGATCGGCTGAGATATCAAGCTAGTGTAAAGAAAGGGCAAAAAAATCAGGCTCCTGCTGTAGCATTTCTCCGCAAAGTTATTAATAATCAGAATATTAAGTTGGGAACAATTTGTCATAGTTTATGGCTATTTTGCGCTGACCCAGATTTGATCAAGGGTCGTAAAGTTACTTGCGCTCATAATATTATTTGTGATGTGGAAAATGCTGGTGGCGATGTGATTTACGAAGGCGATGGCACAGCAGATCTAGTAATTGATGGCAATTTGATTACAGGTAAACATCCAGGTATAACTATGGAGTTTATGGAAACTTTTGTTAAAGAAATTGAATCTGTAGTTTAGTATCCATGTTGGTTTTCGGTAGAAGCAAAACCCCTATCGAAAACCTTAGCTTACAAAATTTTTACGCCTTTACTGTGACTAAAGAAAACGATTATTCCATTGTCACTTGATACTGAACCATCATCCGAAGAAGATATCAGGTAATTATTAGTAATAAATGAATCAGTAATAGCATCTGTATACACTCTCTTAATCAAGGTGCCCATAATATAACTTTGTATCATATTCAAAATTGATAACCCCATTACTTGAATGATTATCAAATATTTCTTGAAGTGCACTAATCATTGTCTTAAACTGAGGATTATCGTCCATAGGTATATATGAAGAGGATAAAACCCTCCCAAGTAGTCCATCATAATCAAAAATTTGCTCATTAGGAAACTGTTTAACCTGATAGCTAGAGTTGCCAAAGAACTTATTCAAAACGTCTTCACTTAGATTTTTATGATTTACTTGCCCATAGTCAGTACCATAGCTATGTAAAAAATTTTCATACGCCTTTAAAAAAGGAGTCGTATCAGTTTGGCGATCGTTCCAAATCAACACTACCCAATCTTGAGGACTTAATAGCCGCAGAAACTCATCTCTAGCTTTATCTACATCAAACCAATGAAAGGACTGTCCCGCCACAATAAAATTGATACTGAGAGAGTTAAGAGTAGTTAATTCAGCTGAGCCGTCTATGCTAATAAAGTTAGGATATAGTTTAAGTAATAATTCAGCCTCTATCCTCATTTCTCTATTAGGCTCAACTCCGAATACTTGATTGCCATTTTTTAAGAATAGCTCGGATAATATACCAGTTCCTGAACCAATATCTGCAATGACTGATGAAGGCAATAAACCTAATTCGTATGATAGAAAATCAATAATTTCATTAGGATAAGAGGGGCGGTACTTATTGTAATACGTGACTCGGTTAGAAAATCTTGTTGCTGCATCTATAACCTTATTTGTGTCCATTATTGTCCCCAAAAATTCAGCTATTAATTTAGAAATACTTGAATCAGCCAACTATACAACATTTCTCAATGTTCGATTTAAGTCTAATTGCATTAATGCTAAAGTATGCAAAATATTAATATCAATACCCTAAGATTCTAAATTCACTTAATTTTAAATCCTTACAACCCTACCTAAAGGAGCCAACATTGAACAACCGATTTTTCATTTGTTTATTACTTGTCCTTGTTTGGGTGGGCGGAACACAGATAGCTTCGGCTGACTCTCTTTTGCCCGCTACTTCTTCAATATCTGCTACCCCCCTCAAGATTAAACAACAATTTAGTGCCTCGAAGGTTGCCTTAAATCGTATCTATTTTAGTCCCAATGGACAAACTGTCGTGACTGCCTCTGCATCTGGCATAGCATCGCTTTGGTCGCTAATGGGAGAATCCTTGTCTACCATGGATGGGCAAAAACCCCCAATGTTTAATGCTAGGTTTTCTCCTAATGGACAAACCATTATTACTACTGGTTACGATGGTACTATTCGTTTATGGAATATACAAGGAAACCTATTAAAACAACAACAATCTAATCAAGCTGCCGTGACGGATATTCTCATATCCCTTGATGATAGGTTCATTGTTACCAGTTCCGATGATGGTCAAACCCAGATTTTTAATCGAGATGGAATAAGACTTGCTGGGATACTCAAACCAGGTACAGCCCGAAATTTAGCTTACACTGCCCAAGGTAATCTAATTGCTAGTGCCTACGATAGCGGAACCGTATATGTAATAAATCACAATGGTGAAATTCGACATGAAATTGTTACAGGTCAAGGCAGAATTAATAATATTAGGTTTAGTCCTAATGGTAAGGAAATCTTAACATCAGGTATAAACGGCACTGCTAAGCTTTGGCAACTCAATGGTAAATTACAATCTGAATTGAAAGCAACTTCAGTAGGTTGGGTGAATAGTGCTGTATTTCATCCCAAAAGTCGTTTAATTGCAACCGCCAGTGATGATGGCATACTCCGTCTTTGGGAAAATAATACTGAACTTATATATAGTATGCCTCTTGGTGAAAATAATAAGCTGACGAGCCTTGATTTCTCATCTGACGGAAAGAAATTAGCGGTAGTTAGTAATAAGGGGCAAGTCTGGATCGTTGATGTTTTTTAAGCTAATGTTTTTTAACATAGAGAGATACCTGTGAATAAGAAATTCGTACCTACATTGGCTCTAAGCTTCAGTTTAGGATTAAGCCTTTGTTTTATCCCTAGAACCGTTGGTCTGAATATCTCCCAAAATACAGAACTGAGGATTCCAATCCGTCCAAAATTAGAGGTTATATCGCAATTTCAAGGGCATCAATTAACGGGAGAAGCGATTATTCATATTCACTATAGCCGAGACGGTCGTTATTTACTCTCTGTCGCCACGGATGGGTTGGCTAAACTTTGGACTTCTGAGGGAAAGCTTATCCAAGAATTAGCAGGACAGCCTGTGGCTATGATTTTTAATGGAGCATTTAGCTCTGATAGTAGCCAAATTGTTACTGCCAGCTATGATGGTGTGGTAAGGATATGGAATTTACAGGGGCAAGTTCTGCGGGAACTACGGGGGCATACTTCAGGGGTGACAGATGTTCAATTTCTTTCTAAAGAACAAGGTATTGTCTCAAGTTCAGATGATGGAACCGTGAGATTTTGGGCGAAAGCTGGAAACAACTGGCTTACCCTAACCAGACCTGGGGTCAGCCGCAATATGGATACCTCGCCTCAAGGCAACCTGTTTGCCATTACCCAAGATATTGGCACCATAACTCTATTAAGTCCTAATGGAGATATTATCCGAACCATTGAAACTGGACAGGGTCGCTTAAATAGCGTTAATTTTAGTGCCAATGGCAAGCTACTGGTAACTGCTGGGTTTGATGGGACTGCTCGTGTTTTTACCTTGGACGGCAAGGAAATTGTCAAACTCAAAGTTTTAAACAACGGCTGGGTAACAGGGGCATCCTTCAGTCGGGATAATTTAATTGCAACTGTTTCGGATGACGGTATTTTGAAACTATGGAATTTAGAAGGTAACTTACTAGATAGTTATAACCCTGGGTTAGAACGTTTAGGGAGTGTTGCATTTCATCCTGACGGTAAGCATCTAGCGATCGCTGCATACCACGGAACCTTAATTTTGTTAAGAATTAAGTAAAGAACACTCTAATTTGAACTTGGGTAGCTTAAGAGAGAAACTTATAGGTCTGTCAGAATAGCATCGCGCCCTTTAAGAGCACAGCCCTCGTCGATCATCCCCACTGGTGTGCCAGAAACTCCCAGTCCACCGACAAGTTTTCCTTGAGACATCAGCCTAACTCCACCAGCAAAAAATGTAATACCTCTTAGCGGGTCAGAGGGCATTGTCCAAATCCCTACTCCCTTTGCCCCCTTGGCTTGCATGGAGGCGAGGATTGCTGATGTTATGTCTAGGTTATGGTTGTTGGCTAAGGTGACAGCAGTATAGGCTTTGTTGAAGGAGTTTTGAACCGTGTGGACTCCAGCTCCATCACTGCGAATGACAACAATCACGTTCCCTTCAGGATTAACAACTGTTACAGTAGTGCCATAGCCCTCTTTGCGACATGCAGCAAGAGCCGACTCTGCTGCTTTAATCGCAATTGTAGAAGAAAGCACTGGGGTTTGTTCAAGAGCCGTTACGGGGCAGGTAGGAAGTAATAAAAAAACGAGTCCAAATACCGTCTTGAAAATGGGTTTTAGTTGAATAAGCATAGATTTCCTTAAAGCTAATTAAATTGTTAGTAGCGATCGCAGTCTATATTACTAAAATTAAAGATGTCGAGTAATGGACAGCAATATAACTGAATTTGAATCTCAGTTAGGCTTTAGTAATAATCTTAAGTTGTCTTTTTGATAAAGTTAGGCACGTTAGGATACACATCCTGAATATCTTCCCGAATAGTGCGTTTGTCATTAATGGCAAAGTTAGCGATATCAATCTTCTTCATAAAAGTCACCCCAAGTTTTTTGATTACATACTCCAGAAAATTTTGAAACACATCAACATGTTCAGGACGCTGTAACCGATCATGCATGGTGACTGCCATCATCCGACGACGGTAGGCAGCTTCTTCGTAAAGTCGATCAAACGAGCGGATTAATTCAGTTAAGTACTGCTCTGATGAAAAATAGCGAGCTTCATAAGCACGAATATCATTCATTTAGACCGCATAGGGAACCACAGCAATTGACTTGCCGTTATTGAGATTAAAAATAAATGGCTCATCCCGACTAACATCATCAATGTGATAAACAAAACCTAATTCATTTAGAACAGAAAGGATATTTACAGAACCGCGCAGTCCGGGAGCATTGTAACCCGCAGGCTTTTGACCCGTAACCTTGAGTACCATATCCACATTACGTTGAATAAAGGCTTTTTCCTGAGCCGCCGTCATGTTAAATTCGTTATCCCAATTCCATCCATGGGCTGCTGCTTCATGTCCCCGTTGCACAATTTCTTTAGCCCCCTCTGGATACATCTCTACCGTGCGACCTGACATATGGGATGTCATCTTAATCTTGTATTTATCTAACAGGTCAAGAACCCGAGGTACACCTTCTGTATAGCCATAGCGATACCACGTAATTGTTGGCATATCGTAGTAATCAGGCGGCGGCGTAAAGTTGCCAAACGGAGTCGGAGCCCCAGTCGGAGGTTGACTACCAGTTTCAAACATTAAAGAGAGAGATATGGGAAGACGAATGCCATCGGGTCAGAATTTTCCGTCTTTTGTAGATTGAGCTTTTGATGGGAGGGGATGAGTGAGAGCAAAGGTGGCTATAGACCCGACAGCCGCCGCCAGTCCCTGCTTGAATAACTCTCTTCTTTGCATGATGGAAAACTCCTTTAGGGTTGAAATGTTGTTAGAATTGCTTCAATAATTTTCTTTGGGGCTTCTTCGGGGATATAATGTCCACATTTCTCAAGAACATAGCTAGTGATATTATCACAATAGGGTGACAGTCCTTCATAAATTAATGACTTCGTAGCAAACTCCCCGCCCATTGCAAAAATAGGTTGATAGAACCGAGTTTCTGGACTAAGGGTATTAATTTGAATGCTTTCATCTACAAAGGAGTACCACAAAAATCCCGCTTTCATGGCATTTGGACGGCTGTAGTAACGCACATAAAAATCAATCACATCCAATGAAAGATTTTCTTTCTGAATAGACTTATTAGAAAAATACCAAGATAGATATTCCTTTTCTTTTCCTTGCACTAAATCTGCTGCCAAATCACTATTTTTATGAAAATAGAACTGCCATACCTTTGCTGCATTCTCAATAGAAAAGAAATTTCCACTAACTAAGCCTGGAATAGCGGCATCAATCAGCCCTGCACCTTTAACGGACTGGGGAAAGAGTTTGAGAGTGGTAAAAGCAACCCAAGCCCCAACATCATGCCCAACTACGTAAAAGGAAGTAATCTGTTTCTGTGCCATAAAGGCGATCGCTTCTTGGGCTGCAGTCGCACAATCATAGGCTCCATCGGGAATATCAGAATCACCTTGACCTCTTAAATCTAAAGCAATCACATAAAAAGATTGTCCCAACTGTTCTAACAAAAGTCGCCAAGCATAGCAGGTTTGCGGCCAGCCTCCAAGTAGTAGTAAAGGCGTACCAGTTCCACCTTCAATTGCGTGCAGGGTAACATTATTAACTGAAGTAAAAGTATGTTGAAATCCTGATGCTAGGCTAATGGGAATAAAAGTCTCTTTCATAATTAAAGTGAATTATAGGTTTGAGTTAGAAATTTGAGTCCTTCACGGGCAATGTACTCACTACTAGGCGCAAGCGATCGCCATACCCTAGCCATAGTTGCTAGTTCTGGATCGGCAAAGTTAAAGCTTTCAATCACAATCCAGTTTTGATAGTTCAGATCACGTAAAACCTCAAACCATTTTTGCCATGGAAAGGAATCAGTTCCAGGGGTACCGCGATCGCAAGCACAGGCGTGGATGTGAAAACAGCGATCGCCTGCCAATCTAAAAGCCCCTAAGATATCCTTTTCTTCAATATTCATATGAAATAGATCGAGTAATAGTCCAACTTGAGGTGAGCCAACTGCCTCTAAAAGTTCTAATCCTTGTTCTACAGTATTTAGAGCATAACCTTGGAAGCGATTGAGTGGTTCTAAAGCTAATTTGATTTCAGTTCTAGAGAGAAATTCAGCAACTACTTTAAGGGTATCTAGTAAGAATATTTTCTCAAACTCCTGAAGCGGAAGTCCACTTAGATAGCCGACTGGATGAATAAGAGGACCTGATAATTTCGTAATCCCACAAGCCTCGCAAAAGGCGATCGCTTTCTGGATATAGGCAATTGCCTGATCACGAATCTGCTGATCATTGGTAGTTAGCGATAAACCTTGGAGCATACTCGTACAGAGAGTAATATCTAGTCCATAACGATTTCGATAATCATGAATAATAGCTGGATCGATCTGCTCGAATAAATGGGTTGAGATTTCCACCCCTGAAAATCCCCAAGATTTAGCCTGTTCAAAAATGAACGCCTCTTGCCCTTCAAACTCTTTTTTCCAAATAAAGGTATGAACCCCAAATTTGATCGCTTCAGGTATTAAATTCATGAGCAACTCACAGATTTATCGCCTTGGTTAAAGGCTTTGATTACCTTAATCACTTTCCCTAGATCTTGATCATTCTTGAGCTTGGCAAGTTCATCCGGAACCTTATCTGTAATCGTACTGACGTATTGCAGAAAATAAGCACTTTGGTTGATCCCATACTTGGGAGCTAGATTGACAAACGCCGCCCTAGAAGCATCGGTTACTTTAGGAAGATTATTAAGATCAGCTATTCTTACCCCACTATCCGTAAAATATTCTCGCATCCCCCCATCATGAAAAGGAAAATCTGGGGCAACCTTATCTTTAAGCCACACAAAAGTGATAGGCAAGGTTTTGGTTGTACTATTCGTAAACCCATGCACATGGTGCTTTGGAGAGTAAACTACCTGCTGGGGTTTCATATTAATAATATGTAACTTAGTCTTACCTGCGGCATCTTGAGTTGGGGCTTCCTTAATATTGGGAAACTGACGCACACTACTATAGAGTTCAATTCCGCCTTCAGGAGTCCAAAACCACTCATTGATAAAGTAATGAACATGGGGCATCGGTCCACCTCCAGGGGGGATTTTCGCCGAGGCAATGGAAAAGCCAATATCTTTAGTAGAACAAGAGGCAATATTAAAAATTTCAATCGCTGGAGTTAAAATCAGCAAGGGCTTTTCAACCTTAGGCATCGGAATATCTGCAATCGTATCCACCGTCTGGGCAGAAACCACATAAGACTGAAGGAAAAAAATACCACAGGCAGCGATCGCTAAAAAGAAAACAACAGTCCAAGCTTTAACTTTTAACATTGATTATTCCTACTTAAAAAGCAATTTTTTCCTTGATCAAGTTGTAAGTTACCTGCCCTAGTAAAACGGCAGCAGCAGCAACTAATCCCTGAAATGGTGGAACTGGCAATGGAAGCTTAAAAAAAGTAAATATCACGCCCAATAACCACCCACCTAAAAAAGCAAATCCTAATTCTTTACCCATTCCTTTAATCCTCCAATTCTTAAAAACCTTAAAAACATCTCACAGATTTATCGCCCTGATTATAGGCATTAATAGCATCAATAATCTTAGTTAAACCCTGATCATTACTCAAATTTGCTAAAGCCGATGGAGGCTGATCGGATACACTCGAAACGTACTTGAGAAAATAGTTACTTTGATTAATTCCATACTTGGGAGCAAGAGTGACAAATTTTCCCCTTGCTTCATCGGTAATTGGAGGTAGCTGTTTAAGATCTTTAATTGGAATTCCTACATCTTCAAAATACTCACGAATCCCCCCATCATTAAAAGGATACTTAGGTGAAGTTTCGTCCTGAATCCACACAAAAATCAGAGGACGAGTTTCACTACTGGTATTGACAAATCCATGCACATGGTACTTAGGGCTATAAGTTATTTGATTAGGCTTAGTGGCGATTGTATAAACAGTTGTCCGCCCCCCTTGATCATCAGTAGCAGGCTGGTTCAAATTCGGGTATTCTTTCACACTTTGGAATAGTTCCAGATCGCCTTGAGGTGTCCAAAACCATTCATTGGTGTAATGATGAATATGGGGTAATGGCCCTGCTCCTGAAGGAATTTGAGCATTGGCGATCGTAAACCCTAAATCACCGCGATTACAAGTACTAAATTCAAAGATTTCTCCTGCGGGACCAAGAATTCGTTCTGGATTCTGGAGTTTGGGAGTTGGAAAATTATCTAAGGTTCTCACACCCGAGATTGCGCTCGAGATTTCACTGGCTTCTATAGTCAGAGGCTTTTCTAATTGCACAAAAAACATGACAAATGCGATCGCTACTGTGAATGCAATTATGGAACTAACCAACCACTTACAATATTTTTTCATCTTTAACTTATCTGCTTCGTGTTATGGGTAAATTGACTTTAGTTTAGGATCTTAGAAGACGCAACACGATATATCTTAATTACGGCTGGCTCTGCCAATAAATCAGGAGCCATTTTAACGAATTCTTTAAAGTAAGGAGTTTGAAAATGATAATCTAATGCTACTTGGTTTTTCCATTCTTCATAAAAGATAAAGCTATGATCTTGAGTTTCATCTTTATAAAAACTATAGGATATTGCCCCTGCTTCTGATCTTGAAGGCGAAATTAGACTTTGAGAAAAATCAATAAATTCATGCTCTTTCTGCGGCTTTACCTTAACTTGACCAACTACAATTATAAGTTCATTAATATTATCTGCCCAGACTTCCATAGTAGAAATCATCAAACCACTAAAGACAAGGATTAGGAATAAAAAAGTAGCAATTAAATTAGTTATCTTTACTTTTATTGATATAAGTCTCATATTGATAAAATTTGGTTATCTACAGACAAAGGACATTTTCAGATACTCTATGCCCTAGAGCGATACTTGTATATACCGTTTGCGCTGTTCACCATACTCTTAAAGTATGTACGTTTGAGTCAAGGTATCCGTAAGTTATGCGGTATAGCTATTATACCACGATTGACTGCCATTCACCGCCCGATAAATCGGGTGTCCTATGGCAGAAGAAAGATAGATTTTAGTTAATTCTTTTTTGATTCTTAATTAATATGGGGAAATAAGAGCTTCTTGACATCAGTATATATATTGAAGTAATTGGCTCAATAAGTTACTTATTTGTAATGATTCTTATCATAAAAATAGGATAATAAGCTTCATCGATTTACGAGTTTATAAAGCTTATTTCCGAAAAAGTTTACCCAAATGAAACATACTTCTAAACCTTACCTGTTAATTACGTTGAATTGCTAAAAGAGTAATATCATCAAATTGATCCGCATTACCAATATGACTGATTACTTTCTCCGTGATTTCATTTAATAACTCATTAACGGAAGAAATAGGTTTGGTTAAAATATTCAGTAATCGTTGGTCGGTAAAAAACTCACCGCTAAGGTTACGGGCTTCAGGTACACCATCTGTATAGCCAACCAGAATATCCCCAACTTTTAAGTGAGCTTGTTCGATTTTAAATTTCATATTTGGCATCATTCCAACTGCAGGCCCAGTAGATTTTAACTTCTGTTGAATTTTGCCTTCAAGATCGATGACAAATAATGGCTCATGTCCCCCATTAATATAGTGTAATAGTCCAGTTTCTGGATCTAAAACTCCGAAAAAAAGTGTTGCAAACATTCCTAATTCCCCATGGTACTCAGCGACATAATTATTGGTTAAAGAGACAGCTTCTAATACATCAGTTGGAGTTATTTTAGAAATATAAATAGAATCAATTGAGTTCAAATCCGTACCCGATGAATCTAACATGATGTGTTTATAAAGATTGCGCATCGCTGTTTGAGCTGCAAAAATCCGAATTAGACTGCGAAAGAGTGCCATAAATAAAGCTGCCCCGACCCCTTTATCGCATACATCTGCAATCACCAAGCCAACATGATTTTCCATAACTTGAAAGGTGTCATAGAAGTCTCCTGCAACCTGACGGGCTGGTTTAAAGAATGCTGATATTTCCCAATTAGGAATTTGCAGTAATTCAGTCGGGAGAAAGTTGAGTTGCATTTGCCTCCCTTTTTCTAATTCTTGGTTAAGTTTCTGGGAGTAAATCTCGACTTGTTGTAAATATTTTCTTTCGCGATCGCGGAATCTTTTTTTATCTAGAGCTGCACCAATTCGAGCTTTTAATAAAATCGGGTTAAAAGGTTTTGGTAAGAAATCTTCAGCTCCAATCTCAATACAGCGCACAACCTGATCGATTTCATCAGAAGCCGAAATCATAATAACTGGAATATGCCGCCATCTCTCATCAGCTTTAAGCAGTCTTAAAGCTTGATATCCATCCAAGATTGGCATCATTAAATCTAATAAAACTAGCTCATATTCTCCTGTTTTAATCATTTTTAATGCTTCTTTGCCATTAGTTGCTGTGGTTACTATATATCCTTCTCTTTGCAGTTGTCGTGTAAATAAATCTCGGTTGTTTTCATTATCATCGACCACTAATAAATGGCAAGTTTGATTTTCTAAAAAATGGTTTCTTTTAACTGAATTAATTGGCTTAAAAGTAACATCTTGAATTGGAAAGACTGAGATATTTGATGCTAAAGCGATCGCAGGTTCAATTGCAACAAAAGAAGCTTTTAAACAATCATCTAATACTTCTCGAAAGCGAAAAGCAGATGTTTCAATACGTTCAATATCAGAAATGAGTTCAATCAGAGATTCATCATTTTTAAGCAATTGACAGTTTTCTATCACTTTTTCTAGAGAAGAATTACTTTCAATATTTACAGCTTCTAAAATCGGATTTAGCCCAAGCAAAGTCTTGAGTGATTTTTCTAGAGAACTATCCAAATTTTGATTAATAATAGAAAGGAGTTCATGTCCGCCAACATTAATTTTTTGAAATAAGCCAATTAGCTTATTATTTTTTTCTTCTTCAAAATCTTCCAACAACATTTCACTATAGCCAATGATGGCATTAATTGGAGTCCGAAAATCATGCCGTAGTTTAGCAATTAAACCGCTAAGATTATGATCTTGTAATAATTCTGAGAATATATTATCCATTAAATTTCATGAATGACGAGTATTAGGAATAAGGCTTGATATAGACTAATAAAGTTTCAAAACCACTAAAAAATAGCAAGAAATATTTGAGATTTATGATTATGCTTTTAAAAGATTTGCCATCTTACTGAGTAATCGAGGTAAATCAATTGGTTTGGTATCATAATCATCACATCCAGCCGCTAATGCTTTTTCGCGATCGCCTCCCATGGCATGTGCTGTGAGGGCAATAATTGGAATATTGGTGGTATCAGGATTAGTTTTTAACTGTTGTGTGGCTGTCCAACCGTCGATAATTGGTAAACTCATATCCATAAGAATAATATCAGGTTTGCTCTCCATACCCATTGATACACCTTCAGCTCCATCGATCGCAATCAGTACTTCATATCCCTTGCGTTCCAGTCGCCGTGAGAGCATATCCCGATTCATCTCATTATCTTCAACAAGTAACACTTTAGTCATACTATTTTTTTGTCTATACAATCTTCTAATTGTATATATTGATTTAATCATTACGTAAACTGCTATTCATGAGACTTGTTGGGAAATAAAACTGAACCACAGCATAAGAAAGGCAAGAAAGATAACATCAAGTTGATGTTTATGCAGCCTCTAAATAGGGCTTCCTGAAAAACTTAGTGCTATACAAAACTTAGTGCTATACAAAAGTGCGGTGAAATCCGTTACATTTGCTAAAACTTTTACAGGTATTCATTTTTAGTGGATACAAATAAAAAGCCAAAAGCCTTGCTAATGGACATACTACACATTTCTGATGCACTACCCAGAAACCTAAGTTGTGGGTCTTAGGAATCCCAAGTGCTTTAGCCGTGGAAGGATGTCAATGTGGTCATCACTAATATCTTAAAAATCAGAGAGATTCATATACCTGAGCCGTTTTCTCTAACATTTTTTCTAAATTAAAATTTTCTTGATACCTTAAATATCCTGATTCAGCAAATTGAGTTCGGAGTTCAGGATTCTCAATTAAAATCTGTAATTTCTCTGTAAGCCTATTCACATCCTTTGGGGGGACAATAAAACCAGTTTGACCATCTATTATTTGCTCAGAGATCCCGCCAACATCACTACCAATCACCGCTTTTTTCTGGGTCATGGCTTCAGCACAGGCAAGACTACAAGCTTCTTGTAATGATGGCAATACAAAAATATCAAATAATTCTAATAAATTTGGTAAATCATCAACATAGCCAGCAAAGATTACCTGATTAGCAATATTTAAATCTTGGGTTTGTTGCTTAAGTTCCTGTTCTAACTCTCCCGTTCCTGCAATTATTAAAACTAAATTGGGATGTTGTTTAATTAACTGAGAAAATGACTGGAGTAAATAGGTCAAACCCTTGGCTGGATTAAGTCTAGCAGCAGTACCAATAATAATTTGGGTATCGGGATCAAGATGATATTTACGAATATATTCCTGAGATTTCTCTGAAATAATGTGAGGCTGAGGCACCCCATTATAAATTAAGTTCAACTTTGCTGAATTTAAGCCTACATCTCGTAAAATTTGAGCCTCGGCTGCACAAACCGCAATTACCTGATTAGCAACCCAATTAGAAAATAAACCAGCCAGTCGATAACTAATCATCGTCCCTTCCCCGTGATAGCCATGCACTGTAAATACAACTGGAATATTTCTAGGTAAAAATAGCTTTGCCAGTAGCATCAACTCGTGCCCTGCATGAATGTGAATTAAATCTATGGGGCGATCGCTATTAATAGCCGTAATTCCTGCTTGAAACTCTCGTAATCCTTGCCAAATATTTTTTTCTAGGTTGATAAATGAACGGTAATTAATATTCTCTAATTTGAATGGCTCGGCACCATTACCATCTGGAGCTAGGAGTGAGATATGGTAATTATTCTTGAAATGTCTAATTAAACTAAGAGCTTGCTTCTCAGTACCTCCTAAATTTAGATATGGCAGGATGTAGAGAAGGTGTTTCATCTGAGCGGTTTCCATAACTCTAAAAATCAATCCTAGTCTATATTAATTTTGAGATGTTACCCCGGCATATAATAACTGGCATACCTATGACTGCTTTATTTGGTCGGCGTTCTAAAAATATAAAACCTCTAGACTAGTAAAAGGCTCTTCTCAAGTAATAATAAGCCTAATAAGCCTGTGATTTGAAACAAGTTAAAGTTGTGACTTAAAACAATAGGTAAATTAGCTGCTTCCATCACAATAGCGAACAACATCAACACATATCCATCTAGGATAAAAGTGTAGTTTGGGACTCTTTATACTATTTTAAGGAATACTATTTTAAGGACATGAACAAAAATTTTAGGATCGGCTTTGGCGTTATTGGTATTTGTGCGATCGGGGTCAATGAATTTATGGGTATGGCGATCGCTAATTCTCTAAAATATCAAGTCCAAATTATTGCCCAGCAATTTAAGCAAGCTATATATGGTCTAGGACTACCCAAAACTGCTGGTACAGGTGGTAGCGTCAGACTTAAAGATGAGCCTGGGAATAAAACTCTACCAATTTTGGCTTTGATGGTACCTGAGGATGGAGCTAGAACCGTATCATCTCGCCCCACGGTCTATTGGAATATGATTTTGAATGAGCCTCAAGATTACAAGCTCACTTTCTTTTTGCAAGAGACTGCTGAAGAAAACTCTAAGGTGGTTTTAGAACAAGAAGTGACAATTACCAAGGGTGGTTTATTCAGATTGCAAATTCCCCAATCTATAGATCCAAATACATCACGTCGTTGGGGAGTTAAATGCAAGTGGCCATCAGGTAGAGTAGTCACTGGTAATGGAATTTTAGCTTTTACGGAGCCGAAGCCAGAAATGAAACTAGCCCTAGAATCTGCTAAAACCGATCTAGACCGAGCTAGAGTTTATGCCAGTAATGGCTATTGGTATGATGCCTTGGATGCCTATACTAATTGGATTAAAGCCAATCCTAACGATACCATTGCCATCCAAGAGCGAGGTACGGTAATTGAAGCTGGATTTAAGGGACACAAAGGTTTAGATACCAGAACTTTCATCGCTCAGGTTAATTCTGCGGAGATTCAGGAATTTAAGTAAAATATTTTTAAGTAAGGACGATATTTCATGGGAACTTCTATTTTCTTCCCAGCGATCGCTACTGGTACAGTCATAGGTGCAGTTGCAGGCGGACTTATGGGTGCGGTTTTAGGAAGCACTACTAAATCTGAATACTTCTTGGAGCCGATACTGGGGCATTAATTTTGGGGGCGATCGCCCTTATTTGGGTATCAGCCCAGTCAATTCGCCAAATCTTTGCAAATGCATTAACCAAATCAATCGCAAGTAGTAACAAAAAACCCTGATTAACAATCAATAAATTTCAATCAACAAATTTTTACATAGATAAACTTATTCAAATTTTATATAGTAATAGTGCTACGTGATTATAGTTTTGAATCAGACAGGAAAAATTATTGCACTTTCGATTAAATTTAGACTGTATAAAATTCTTATAACCTTTAACCCACAATAATCTTAGGTTTGAATAGCTTTAAATTGCTGATTTCACTATAAATTTTGGTTATCGGTAAAATCTTTTAATTTATTTTAGCTTTATGCCCTTACATAGGGTTATTATGCGATCGCAGACTAAATTGAACTATTCAGAGGTTTCTGGATTAAAATTCACTTAAGTTATGCTCTACAGTTATTGAAAGGATTACTATACATGGCAACCTACAAGGTCACACTGATTAACGCAGCTGAGGGGCTTAATACTACTATTGAAGTCCCAGACGATGAATATATTCTTGATGTCGCTGAAGCACAAGGAATAGACTTACCCTACTCCTGTCGTGCTGGTGCTTGTTCTTCATGTGCAGGCAAGATTGAAAAAGGTGAAGTCGATCAAGCCGACCAATCCTTCTTGGATGATGAGCAAATTGAAGCAGGTTATGTTCTAACTTGTGTTGCTTATCCTCAGTCCGATCTAGTCATCTTAACTCACCAAGAAGAAAACCTCTACTAAAAATTTAGTTATTCATTTATGCTTCTCCGACTTTCTCCTTAGTAGGTCGGAGTTTTTTGTTGCAGGCGATCGCCTAGCCAAGCATAACCGAGGTGCAACTCAATCAGTATGCTAAACTGCATCGAGTAAATTCCCCTCAGTGTTTGTATATCAGTGTTTGTATAGATGACAACAAAATCTAAATCTCTAGTTAGCATTGCTGGAATCGTAGCAATGGCAACTTTGTTGAGTAAAATTCTGGGGCTGTTTCGTCAAATTGCGATCGCTGCCGCTTTTGGAAATGGAACTGCCTACGGAGCCTATAACTTTGCCTACGTAATTCCAGGGTTTTTACTAATTTTGTTAGGGGGAATTAATGGACCCTTCCATAGTGCGATCGTCTCAGTATTAGCAAAGCAAGGTAATGCAGATCCCACAGGTAATCAAGTCCAGAATCGGCGAGATGTGGCTCCAATTATGGAAACCATTACCACCCTTGTTACGGGAATTTTACTGCTGGTAACGGTCGGAATCATCATCTTTGCAGACCCATTAATGCATTTAGTGGCTCCAGGTTTATTTATTGCCGAGTCAGAATTACGAGCTAGAGGGATTGATCTAGCCACGATCCAAAATCTCAAAATCACCAAGGATCTCGCTGTCCAGCAACTGCAAATCATGGCTCCAATGGCGGTACTAGCAGGTTTAATTGGCATCGGATTTGGAGCATTGAATGCGGCTGATGCCTATTGGTTACCTTCGGTCAGCCCTCTGTTCTCTAGCCTTGCGGTCTTGGTGGGGATTGGGGGATTGGCATTGACATTGGGTAGTAACATTTTGTCCCCCGAATATGCCATGTTAGGTGGGGCAGTTTTGGCATGGTCAACTTTAGCTGGAGCAGTTTTGCAGTGGTTAGTGCAGCTTCCAACCCAATGGCGATCGGGTATGGGGGGCTTGCGATTTAGGTTTGAGTTTGATCGTCCCGAAGTTAAGGCTGTAATTAGAATTATGGCACCTGCTACGTTTTCGTCGGGAATGCTGCAAATTAACGTCTGGACGGATTTATTTTTTGCCTCGTTTATTCCCAATGCGGCGGCGGCAGTATCGGCTATGGGTTATGCAGGGTTACTAATTCAAACCCCTCTGGGTATTTTGTCCAGTGTGATTTTGGTGCCTTTATTCCCTGTGCTGTCTAAACTTACCGATCCTAAAGATTGGGGAGAACTGAAGCTCCGCATTCGCCAAGGTTTAATCCTCACAGCCCTGACGATGTTGCCACTGAGTGCATTAATGATCGCTCTAGCTTTACCGATCGCACGGGTGGTATATGAACGTGGGGCTTTTGATACGGCGGCTTCGGAACTCACGGCTGCGGTTTTGGTTGCCTATGCGATCGGGATGTTTGTGTATTTAGCAAGGGATATTTTGGTGCGGGTATTTTATGCCTTGGGTGATGCTGATACACCGTTTCGGATTAGCATTGTCAATATTTTTCTAAATGCTTTATTTGATTATCTGTTAGTAGAAAGACTGGGCGCACCTGGATTAGTTTTAGCAACTGTGGGGGTAAATATTACTTCGATGTTGGCTTTACTATGGTTTTTAGATCGTAAGATTGAGGGTATTCCGTGGCGAGATTGGAGCTTACCAATTTTGGGATTAACTTTAGCTAGTGTAGTTGCAGGGGGAGGAAGTTGGCTAAGTTTTGGGGAAATGCAAAATCTATGGGGTAGTAAAGGCTTGATTTTGCAATTGCTACAGCTTAGTCTAGCCAGCTTAGTTGGATTAAGCATATTTGCCATCTTGTCATTCCAACTCAAATTACCTGAAGTTGATGGGGCAATCGCTAAAATCCTACGGCGTTAGATCATTAACTAATGTTACGTATTACATTCAGAAACTTGTATGAGTTAAGGGAGTTTGAGGGCTTCGCCCTCAATTGGGGCAGAACCCCACGCCAAATCAGGGTTTTATTTTTTATTTTTAGTACGTAAGATGAGTCATTCCAACCAACTCTATCTTTCCTCTGCCAGAGGACACCCGATATATCGGGCGGTGAATGGCAGTCGGAACTATACTCTACACACAGAATAACATCGTGTAGAGTATAATAAATATATGCTAAACA
>VYKS01000186.1_pt1 | contig 72274 bp, 82 predicted proteins | sample 5114511 | NCBI WGS metagenome assembly VYKS01 (sample SAMN12291795, study PRJNA351875) | freshwater metagenome | isolation source: freshwater lake | place: USA: Michigan, Gull Lake | collected 2011-07-05 | reverse complement strand
GTCTGTGGAGAGGTTCTGACGTGGACTGGCAACTGTCTAGTTAAGACTCAAAGAAGCAGAAAACCTAAGTCGTGAGTCTTAGGAATCCCCCGATTTATCGGGGGAGGATGTCAAGCCTTGCCCCTGACCCATGCAACTGTGGGAATGCGGGCAGTGATTGATGGTCATAGTTCTAGTTGGTATGGTTGGGTAATATTGATAGTTTTTGGCGATCGCCCTCTCTGGAGTTGGAGCCTATAGATTTTCCCATCTGCAAGATTGAGCTATTTTAAGGTAGAGTGATTTGGTATTAAATTCATTGGCGAGATCGATGCCTGAGTTTTTGGTTTTGGGTTTACCTGTACATATCTCCGATCATTACCTCGGTTGTGTGCAGGAAAAAATAAATAAGGGCGAAGGGACTCATATTGTCACGATTAATTCGGAAATGGCAATGCAAGCCCAAACCAATTTGGAATTAGCTGCGGTAATCTGCAAGTCGGAGCTAGTTATTCCTGACGGTTCCGGAGTGGTTCTATTTTTACGATCGCAGGGAATCAAAGTTAATCGTTGCCCAGGAATTGAATTATCTGAGGCGGTGGTGAAATTATCATCGGAACTAGGGCTGAAGGTTTTTTTGATTGGTGGTGCGGCAGGGGTAGCTCAAACTGTAGCTACTATTTGGGAGCAGAAATTTTCGGGCTTGGCGATCGCAGGGACTTGGGATGGCTTCTTTAATTCTGAGCAAGAGCAATTATTGTGCCAAGAGCTGGAAACCAAGCAACCGCAGGTTATTCTGGTGGGGTTAGGTGTCCCTAGACAAGAATTTTGGATTCGAGATCATCGTTATCTATGTCCAAATGCAGTCTGGATTGGCGTGGGAGGTAGTTTTGATATTTGGTCAGGGCTTAAAACTCGTGCGCCTAGATGGCTTAGAGATAACAACCTAGAATGGGTTTACAGGCTATATAAAGAACCTTGGCGAGCTAGACGGATGCTAGCCCTACCCCATTTTGTTTTGGCGACGATCGCTCAGGTAATAGGCAAATTTTTAGGAAGAGATCATGCTAAAGACTCCATTTAATTTCCGATCTCAGCTACCTGATCCTGTGCCATCTTCTCTAACCATGGAACCCCTTGATAGTTCAGTTATCGTTAAACTAGCGAATGTCAAAAAAGTCTATGCTAACGGTGTAACTGGACTAAATGGCATTAATTTTGAGTTAACAAAGGGAGATTTTCTATTTATTATTGGGCGATCGGGTTCAGGTAAATCCACCTTACTCAAACTACTCTATGGTGCCGAGCAAGCTACCTGTGGCGATGTAATTGTGAATGGAGTTAGGATTAATAACTTAAAAGGTAACGCCCTAGCAATGCTCCGCCGTCAGATTGGGGTAGTATTTCAAGACTATAAGTTGATTCCTCGTCGTACAGTCGCCGAAAACGTGGGATTTGTGTTAATGGCGCAAGGATTAACCCGCAGGGAGATTGATCGAAGACTTTTACCCGCACTGAAGACGGTTGATTTGCTTGATAAGGCGGATTGCTTTCCTGAAGAATTATCAGGAGGCGAACAACAAAGAACTAGTATTGCAAGGGCGATTATAAATACGCCCACCCTACTTTTAGCCGATGAGCCCACAGGGAATCTTGATCGAGAAAATGCATGGCAAGTAATTAAAATCTTTAAGAAACTTAACGCCGCAGGGGTCACAATTTTAGTGACAACCCACGATGAGCAAATGGTCAAAACCGCAAACCATGCCGTTGCTCAACTCAAAAATGGTTACTTTTGTCGGCTTAAAACCGTCTAAATTATTGTCTGCACCTAAACTAATATTGTGCGTTCACAAAGGTCTCTATTTCTAACAAATAAGCTCTCAGATCCCTAATTTTTTCTGGAACTCCCTCAAGAGAATGTTTCAAAGATTCCTGCTCCAGATCGTAGGCGAGGCTTTGCATAGATTGCGCCCCAACATTTCCACTCGAGCCTTTCAAGTGATGGGCTTCTCTTTCTACGGCTTTGTAGTCTTGAGTTTGCATTCCAGCTTCGGCAGCGTCTAGGTGGAGTTTGGCATCTCCAATAAATAGGTTTAGCAACTCTAACTCAAAGTCTCGATCACCATCAGAAATTTGACTCAGATACCGCAAATTGATAGGGGGAATGGTACTCACAATGTTTGCTAAATTACTTTATCTTTTCAAACATTACTATAGAGCCTAGAGTGCTATCTGTTGCTTATATTACCTAAAATTAAAGCCGAAAACTGCGAAGGGTTATATTAAAAAGAGTTATATTAAAACCTTATGTTAAAAATGCCAATAATGCTTCTCCCATAGCTTGACACCCCAGTTGCTCGCATCCCGAAGCCATAATATCGCCTGTGCGCTTACCTGAATCCAATAAGCTCATAACCCCAGTTTCAATATAATCTGCGGCGGCTGGCTCATTTAAACCATAACGCAACATCATCGCTGCACTTAAAACCTGTGCTAAAGGATTAGCTAAATCTTTACCCGCAATATCTGGAGCCGAGCCATGAACTGGTTCAAATATTCCAGGGGTATTGGGTTTGCCAAGGCTGGCAGAAGGTAACATCCCAATACTACCTGTAAGCATGGCAGCAGCATCGGAAAGAATATCACCAAAGAGATTGCCAGTCACAATTACATCAAATTGCTTGGGATACCTTAATAACTGCATCGCACAGTTATCCACGTACATATGGGACAACTGCACATCAGGATATTCACTAGCTAAGTTAGTAATGCGATCGCGCCATAATTGCGATACTTCTAAGACATTGGCTTTATCCACAGAGCATAATATACCTTGACGCTTCATGGCAGCTATAAATGCAACTCTACCAATCCGATCTATCTCTGACTCTGAATATGCCATGGTATTCACACCACGCCGCACGCCATTTTCATCGGTAAAAATACCCTTGGGTTTACTAAAATAAATCCCCCCCGTCAGTTCTCGCACTACTAAAATATCTACGCCTTCTACAATTTCTTTCTTTAACGAAGAAGCATCAATTAGCTGAGGCAAGACCTTGGCAGGGCGGAGATTAGCAAATAGTCCTAAACCTCCCCGTAATCCGAGTAAAGCTTGCTCAGGACGCAATTGTGAGGGTAGGTGATCCCATTTCTCTCCACCCACTGCTGCTAAGAGGACTGCATCACTCTGGCGACAGGTATCTAGGGTTTCTGGGGGTAAGGGATGTCCTGTAGCATCGATCGCCGCCCCACCGACTAAAGCTGCCTCAAACTTAAACCTGAGGTCAAATTTAGGAGCGATCGCCTCTAGGACAATAACTGCCACTTGCATAATCTCGCCCCCAATGCCATCACCGGGAAGCAGGGTAATTTTATAATTCTTAGACATTAATTAATTTAGGGTTTGTAGTTTAAGGTTCGGAGGGATTTAATTCAAACGTATAATTCTCGATTACGGGATTTGCCAGCAGGCGATCGCAGGCTAGATTAACTTGCTCCGAGGCAATATCTTGATCTTCAGCATTAATAATCATCTCAACATACTTGCCAATGCGAACTGACTCTACCTCGTGGTGCATTTGCTCAAGAGCAGACTTAACGGCAGTACCAGCTGGATCGAGAACTGAAGGACGGAGAGTGACAAATATTCTGGCTTTATATTTCATTGAGCTTGGAATTGATCTTTGTGACTAAATACTGATTGATTAATAACTGATTGATTGATTAATACTTACTGACTAATGCTGCCTGCTTTACTTTGGACTTGATTATCTCGAAAGATCACCGAAGCTTCGCCTTTTTCAGTTTTATAGCCAAATCTGGTCACGGTTCCCAAGATCGGCACACTTGCGGTCTCCACAGAAGTAGGCTCTCCTAGGAGTTTTTTTACCTCTTCCATAGTCATCCCATTCGTAACTTTGTCAAAACTGGCACGGGTAAGACTACCGCTGCAAGCAATTAAGGAGCCAAAAATCAGGAATGAAATAGCACTAACTTTTACTGCTTGAGTTATTTGGGTAAGTTTCATATCTGAGAATTATTCTAAGAACTGTGTTTTTAAGCATAGCGATAAACTAAGTCTAAGATATTTGGGAATTATTTAATCATTTTTGCCCTAAACCTCTACAAAGGGATTACCCCGAGAAATACAGCCATTTCAAATCCAATATATTTAGGGATTTAGATATTTTTCTTGATATTTTTCTTGATATTTTTCTTGATATTTTTTAAAAAGAGTGAAAAATTCAATGCTAAGATGATATTCTAGTTTACCTAGTTAACTGCGGGTGTAGTTTAGTGGTAAAACTCCAGCCTTCCAAGCTGATCTTGAGAGTTCGATTCTCTCCACCCGCTTTTTATATTTAGTTTTAACCCTTTCTTTAATTTGGTATTCAAACTTGAAAGGGGATTATTTTCTTTAAATTACGGTAGGATAGATTCTCATCTAATTAAAAATTAGTGAAAAGTTATAATCAAATGTACGGATAGCCACACATTTCCCTCTCTACATTGGGCTAAATTTAGAACAACTACTCATTAATCTAACTAAGCGACTGAGCAATTCCCTATGGCGCGTGACTATTATGAAATCCTCGGAGTCTCTCGTGATGCCGATCAGGAGGAAATCAAGCAAGCCTACCGACGGTTGGCACGAAAATATCATCCTGATGTAAACAAAGAAGAGGGTGCAGCCGAGCGGTTTAAAGAAATTAACCAAGCTAACGAAATCCTATCCGAACCAGAAAAACGTTCACGCTACGATCGCTTCGGGGAAACTGGGGCAAGTGCGGCTGGCTATCAAGATATGGGCGACATGGGTGGCTTTGCTGATATTTTTGAAAGCTTCTTTGGTGGTTTTAGTGGAGCTGGTACTCAACAAACTAGAAAGCGATCGGGCCCTGTTCGGGGTGATGATTTACGCTTTGATCAAAAGCTAGAATTTCGCGAGGCGATTTTTGGTGGGGAAAAACAAATTCGGATTTCGCATCTAGAAACCTGTAACACCTGTTCTGGATCGGGGGCAAAACCCGGAACTAAACCTCGTACCTGTACTACTTGTACTGGCTCTGGACAAGTGCGACGGGCTACTCGGACTCCCTTTGGCAGCTTTACCCAAGTTGGTACCTGTCCTACCTGTAATGGCACAGGGCAAATGATTGAAGAGAAGTGTGATACCTGTGGCGGTAATGGCGTAAACCAAATAACTAAAAAGCTCAAGATTACAGTGCCCCCGGGGGTAGATAGTGGGACTCGTTTGCGGGTTACAGGCGAAGGTGATGCTGGGCAAAAAGGTGGACCTTCGGGGGATTTATATGTCTATTTATTTGTGCAGCCCGATCCTGAATTTGAGCGTGAAGGCATAAATATTATTTCTGAGATCAAAATTAGCTATCTTCAGGCAATTTTAGGTGACAAAATTAATGTTAGTACCGTGGATGGTAAAAAGCCTTTAACTATTCCTGCTGGAACTCAACCTGATACTGTACTTACCCTTGAGAGTATGGGTGTACCCAAGCTAGGAAATCCTGTGGCGAGAGGAGATCATCTAATTACAATTAAAATTGATATCCCCACCAAAATTAATGGAGAAGATCGAGAAATCTTAGAAAAAATGCTAGATAAGCTCAAGGGAAATGCTGGTAAAGGCGGACTGGAAGGCTTTTTAGGGGGAATCTTTAACAGATGAGCATGCCTAATTCTGAATATGTAGCTTCTGATCGCATAGATTTAAGAGGGGTGCCATGTCCTTTAAGTTTTGTTAAGGCTAAGTTGCGGTTAGAACGAATCCAGTCTGGACAATTACTAGAATTGTGGCTGGATCAGGGTGAGCCTGTGGATCAAGTTCCCAATAGCCTAAGCGTGGATGGACATAAAATCCTGAGCTTAATAGAGCATGAAGATAAATTCTTTACTCTATTGGTAGAGAAGGTGTGATTACTGGTACTGTTCTGGCTTTACAGGCAAATTACTACCGTGTGGGACTAGATATTTGTCCAGAGCAGGAAGTGGATTATCCCTGTGCAGAGTTGCTATGTATTCGGCGGGCAAGGCTCAAGAAAACTGGGCAAACTGTCCACGTTGGCGATCGCATAGAAGTTGAAGAACCTGATTGGCAAGGGGCAAGGGGAGCAATTTCTGGGATTTTTCCGAGGCGTAATTTATTAGAACGCCCAATGGTGGCAAATGTGGATCGGGTGATGTTAGCTTTTGCCTTAGCTGAACCAGAAATTGATCCCTATCAACTCAGTCGATTTTTAGTAAGTTTAGAATCCCAAGACTTGGAAGTGCTTCTGTGCTTTACGAAGCGGGATTTAGTATCGTTGGAGTTTTATCAAAGTTGGAGCGTTCGCCTAGGAAGTTGGGGCTATAAACCTTTAGCAATTAGTGTAAATACTGGTGAGGGGCTAGAAGAATTACGAGACTTTCTAAGTGAAGGCGTAACCGTAATTACTGGACAATCTGGAGTGGGGAAATCTAGCTTGATAAATTTTCTAATTCCCAACTTAAATATTCGTGTGCATGAGGTCTCTGTCAAGTTGGGGACTGGTCGGCATACTACCCGTCACGTAGAATTATTTCCCATTGGCGATCGGGGACTATTAGCAGATACCCCAGGATTTACCCAACCAACCCTCAACTGCGACCCTCTAGATTTAATTGATTGCTTTCCCGAAGTCCAAAATCTTAAATATTCCTGCCAGTTTCGAGATTGCTTACACTTAAATGAACCAGACTGTGGGGTAAGAGGTAGTTGGGAACGCTATGAGCATTATTGTTTGTTTTTACAAGAAGCCTTTGCCTATCAAAACTCCCATGAAGCGATCGCTACCGCCGATAAAACCCTTAAATCTAAGTCTGGCTATGGTGGTGTCACCAAAGAAGAACCTCGTCTGGTTACGAAATCCCACAGGAGGAAATCAAGGCGATCGAATCACCAACAACTAGATACTTCTTTTCAAGAGCATTTAGATTGACACTTTGCAACGGATCACCCTTGATCGCTTTTTAGGGCTTGATCGTAGGAGGCGATCGCTTCGGGTGGTGATAAAAATCGCCAATGGGAAAAGACTTTGACGCAAGGGATAAAAGTCAAGCGGTGTATGAGTTGGAGGTGTGGTTAGACGGTTTGGGTTTAAAATTAACCGTAAATGCCAAATAATAATTTCGATGTGGTTAACTTAGCGTTTGCAATTTTAGAAGTAAAGGACATTTGAGGGAAGATAATAGCTGTCTCAAATCTTGTTATCAGTCCCCACCTTACCTTTTTATTTTATGGAGCCACAACCCAAAGAAATCTTGCCTTATCCAGATGTGAATGGTAATTACCCTTTTGAGGACTGGTTGACCCGACTGCGCGATCGCACGGCAAGAGCGAAGATTCAAACAAGATTGGGGCGGTTATCGCTGGGTAATTTTGGAGATTCTAAGTTTGTGGGTGAGGGTGTGTATGAACTGAGAATTGATTATGGTGGTGGTTATCGCATATATTTTGGTCAAGTTGGGTCAAGGGTTATACTGTTGTTGTGCGGTGGCGATAAAAGCTCTCAGGAGCGTGACATTCAAACAGCTAAGTCTTATTGGAGGGACTATGCAAAGCGTAAAGGTACTGGTTAAAACTCACGAAGATTTTTTAATTGAGTCTCTCAAAGATCCTGAAGAGGCGGCGGCTTATGTGTCTGCTGTTTTAGAGGAAGAAAAGCCTGAGTCTGAGTTGTTACCTCTATGTTTAGGTCATGTTGCGGCGGCATTGGGTGGTGAGGGCGATCGCAAATGGGTAAAAGATTTTGGCGCAAGCGATAAAAGTCAAGCGGTGTATGAGTTGGCGGCGTGGTTGGATGGTTTGGGGCTGAAATTGGCGGTGACGGTTAAACCGAGTTAGCTAAATTTCCTGTAAAGTATTACAAACGCATCTGGTAAACAGTTATAGAATGCAGATCAAACTAAACTTAAATTAACGAAGTTATCTCAAGCCCTGATTTTCACAGAAACAAAGCGCAGGATAAAAAACACTCTGTCATGAGATGATGTAGGTAACATTATTGTGGAATGCTTAATTCTACTTAGTTTTAGGCTTCCTTTCCTACATCTTCTCTCCATCTGACGAATAATTCAGGATAGGTAATACCTTAAAAATACGATCTCCTAAATCCTTGGAAGTTAACTAGAAATTAACCAAAGATTTTTAATTACTTAATAGTTGCTAAGTTTTGTAATTGTTGGGTCAATGGTACTATAACTAGAGTTTATAAGCGGTTAAACCTATCATTATGCGCGTACTAGCTTTGGTTCCTGGTGGAATCGGTGATCAATTATTGATGTTTCCGACTTTAGATAGCATTAAGCAAGCATACCCTCAGGGGACAATTGATGTTGTCGTGGAGCCGCGATCGCAGGGGGCATATAAAATTTCACAGTCGGTTCGTAAGGTTTGGAACTTTGATTTTAAGGCTACAAATAGCTTTGCAGACTGGGGCAACCTGATCGGCATAATTCGAGATCAGGAATATGATGCTGTTATTTCCTTGGGGCAGCGTTGGTCGGTGGGTTTTTTACTATGGTTGACAGGCATTCCCAGACGTATATCCTACTCAGGCAAAGGGAATATTTTTCTGACAAAGGCAGTAGCCTTAAATCGAGATCAATATGCTGCCAAGATGTATCATGATCTGCTCAGTGGCTTAGATATTAATCTGGAATGTCCCAGCATTAAAGTAAGTATCCCCAAAAAGGACTTAGATTGGGCGGAAGGAGAACAGATTCGTCTCGGTGTTAAAGATGGCTATATTCTAATCCATGGTGGCTCTAGTGCTTTAGCCAAGCTTAAGGGTATAGATAAAATTTATCCTGTATCCAGTTGGGTAAAAATTATTGAAGCCTTGCAAACTAAATTGCCTAATCTCCCCATAGTTTTGGTTCAAGGACCTGAAGACGGAGATTTTATTCAAGAACTGCAAACCCAAGCTAAGAAACTGCTGGTAACTGAACCTACGGATATTGGCAAGTTGGCAGCTATGATTGGAGCTGCAAATCTACTTTTATGTACAGATAGCGCCCCGATGCACATTGGTGTTGGTGTTGGCACTAACTTATTAGCCTTGTTTGGCCCCACTGAACCAGAGAAACTACTACCCAAGGAAAAGCGAATTATCGCCCTTAAGTCTCCAATGGGTCAGCCTATTAGTGCGATCGCTCCTGAAGAAGTAATTGCCAAGCTTTTTCCCTAATTTAATTTTTTAATATCTAACTATGGAGCAGGATTGGCGTTGGGATTTTTGGTATCCCCTTCCTCTTTATCCCTACAACCTGCGGCGCACTATCCGCGCTGAAATTGTTAAGGATCAGATTTGGACATTTGATCAGCTTCAGGGCATTTTTTATGTGGTGGTGCCAATTCGGATGACTGTCGTTAAGCTAGAGGCGGGAGGGTTACTAGTCTATGCCCCGATCGCCCCAACGGGAGAATGCTTAAAATTACTAAAGGAATTAACCGCAGTTCATGGAGATGTAAAGTATATTATTTTGCCCACAGCTTCGGGAATTGAGCATAAGGTTTATGTGGCTCCCTTTGCGAGGTGTTTTAAGCAGGCTCAAGTTTATGTATCTCCTAATCAGTGGAGTTATCCCATTAATTTACCCTTGAGTTGGTTGGGATTCCCCAGCGATCGCACCCATATTTTGCCCAAGGATTCAGATCAAGCTCCCTTTGGAAATGATTTTGACTATGCCATTCTAGAATCTATTAATTTAGGATTAGGGGCCTTTGAGGAGGTGGCTTTTTTCCATCGGCGATCGCAAACTCTATTAGTTACAGATATGGTTGTATCCATTCCCGACCATCCCCCAGAGATTACCCAACTCGATCCCTATCCGCTTTTATTTCATGCCAAAGATCATGCTGCCCACAGCCCAGAGGACACCCCTGAAAATCGAATTAAAGGTTGGCAACGGATTGCTTTGTTTACTTTTTATTTCAAGCCCAATGCTTTGGAAACCTTGAGCTTGGGAACTTCACTTCGCAATGCTGTTACTGCTTCTAAACGAAATCGTCAGGCATTCTTCGGGTTATATCCTTTCAAGTGGCAGGATCAATGGCAAGCATCATTTTGGGCTTTACAAGCTCATGGTAAGCTTTTAGTTGCGCCAATTTTACAGACTTTAATTCTCAAGCGATCGCCCCAACAGGTCTTGAATTGGGTAGAACGGGTTTGCAGTTGGAACTTTATGAGAATTATCCCTTGTCATTTAGAAGCAGAAATATTTGCCACTCCTCAACAATTTAGGGAAGCTTTCACTTTTTTGGACGATCAAGCTCCTAATCCTTTACCCTCAGAAGATTTTCAGCTATTAAGGGAAATTGAGCATAACCTCATTAAACTCAAAATTTTATCCAATTAGTAGATCAAGTCTATATCACCTCTGATCATCCTCGTAACGAAAATCCTAAGATGATTCTTTAATATGTATTAATGGGAATTCCTAATCATGTTTAGTCAAGGGTAGAGATATATCGGATGCCCACAAATTAATAAATCGTCTTTATAGTTGATAATTGCTATAATTAGCCGAATAATTCATCGTTGGTGGAAGCTATGCAAGTAAAAGAATTGACTGTAGAACAGTTGCAAACCTTAATTCGTAATACTGTGGACGAGCGATTAGAGCAATATTTTGGCGATCGCGATCAAGAGAAAGAAATCAAAGAATCATTTATGCAGAGTTTATTGAATATACGAGAAAAACGACTAGAAGGAAGACCTACTATTCCAGCGTCAGAAGTATACAAGAGATATAATTTAGAGTGATAAATGGCTTATTCAGTAAGTTTTGAACCAGAGTCTATAGATGATTTAGATGAAATATCTCAATCTGTTCGTACTCGGATTCTTAAGAAAATCGAATGGTTAAGTTTTAATTTTGAAATAATTTCTGCTCTACCTTTGACTGGTCAGTGGTCAGGTTTTTATAAGTTAAGAGTTGGAGATTATCGAGTCATTTATGAGTTTGATCCAGAAAACAAGTTAATTATCATTACTAGAGTTGGTCATCACAAAGAAATTTATTAAATAAGCGATCGCCCCAACAGGTTCGGAATTGGGTGGAACGGGTTTGTAGTTGGAACTTTATGAGAATTATCCCTTGTCATTTAGAAGCAGAAATATTTGCCACTCCTCAACAATTTAGGGAAGCTTTCACTGAATTTATAGCAATTTGAATCTATGGCAACAATTCTCAGATCATGGAGTTATCAGTACCAATGGCTATACGATACGGTATCTAAAATAGCGGCAATTCCAGTGGGCGGAGATTATAAATTTCGGCGGCTATTTCTGAGAGATATAACTATTCAAGCAGATACAAAGGTTTTAGATCTCTGCTGTGGAAGCGGTCAAGCCACAGAAATTTTAGTGCAGTTTTCTCAAAATGTTACGGGGTTAGATGCATCGCCATTATCCCTTGCTAGAGCCAAGAAGAATGTTCCCCAAGCAGAATATATCCAAGCCTTTGCTGAAAAAATTCCCTGTTCGGATCATCAGTTTGATCTGGTTTTAACCAATACTGCCATGCACGAAATGCAGCCAGAGCAGCTTCAGCAAATTTTTCAAGAAGTTTATCGAGTCTTAAAACCTGAAGGTGTATTCGTAATTGTCGATTTTCATCGGTCTAATCATTGGTTCTTTAATGCCAGTATTGCTATATTTTTCCAACTATTTGAAACTGAAACCGCTTGGAACTTTATTGATACCGACCTCAAGCAAATGTTAATTAATACTGGCTTTGGAAATTATAGCGATCGCCTCTATGCAGGAAATAGCCTCCAAGTAGTTCAAGCAGTGGTACCCATAGTTAAGTCTTAAATTTAGTCCTAGAGAGATTTTTGAATAAGAGTAAACAAAATTTTGCCAGCGATGCTAAAAATATTACAGGCTAGCAAAGCTATTATCCTATAACTATGAAAGTTAAAGAAGTTCTAAAAATCCTTGAAGCAGATGGTTGGTATTGCGATCGGACTAGAGGTAGCCATCGTATTTTCAAACATCCAAACAAATCAGGTATCGTAGTTTTAGCAGGTAAGCCAAGTAAAGACCTAGCTGAAGGTACAAGAAAAAGTATTTTCTCTCAAGCACAACTGGAAGATAAACAATGAAAAACTATGCCGTGGTTTATGAGTGGGCAGGCAGTAACTATTCTGCATACGTTCCAGATTTGTTGGGATGTGTAGCCTGTGGTGATACCCTCCAAGAAACTGAAGCACTAATCAAAGAAGCTATAGAAATCTACCTAGAGGTGCTTAAAGAGGATGGACAGAGCATCCCCGAACCTGCGACAGAGGTTGGTAAAGTTGCCGTGATGACTTGACACTCCTAAAGAGATTTTTGAGTAAGAGTAAACAAAATTTTGCTAGCGATCGCCTCTACCCAATTCTCATCCTGCTTAGTATAACTACGAGGAGCATTTGCCCCTAAAATCATTAAGCCTCGATCGCCTAGGGGTTGAATAATTATGCCTTGGGTATTTTCGGGCAGGTAATCAAACTCAATTTTGCCTGGATAAAGCGATAACTTAACAAGATAAACTGGTTTTTGGGTTTTAAGCACTCTCTGGGCGATCGCTCCTAAATTTATGTCTTTATTCTGAGGATAGATGCCTCGCTTTAATATCACTTTGCCTTTGTCCCAAATCATAATTACTTTGGTGGCACTATTAGTTAAAAGCGTATGGGATGCCCAAGCTAGTTCGGTTTTGATCGATTCATCTAAACTTGGCTCGATCTCAAATCCTGCTTCTCCTTCTAAAACTACAGATTCAGGAATCTTTGCCTGTACTTGTTGCCATAAAATTGTGACTAAAATTAAGATAGCACTTTCAATGACGGCTAAAGCATCGGAACGAGATTGAGAAGCAGTAAGAGCAGGAGATAAAAACCGATTGAGCATTAATCCCAATCCTCCTAAAATCCCCACTGCCATTGGTAGATATCGCAACATTTTGATCTAATATTTTTAATCTAAGCTGTCCTAAGAACAGATTTAACTTAACTCTAAGCTTAAACAATTACCATGGCTCATTAAGAGTTTTCAGGGCTATATTGCTTCCGAGTGGCGATCGCAAATAAAAGCACGGCAAAGGTTAAAATTCCAGCTAAATAGAAAGGATAGGAGTATGTAGCAGGATTGGATTGATGAATTAGAACTCCAGCAATGATTGGACCAAAGGCATTAGAAACATTTAAATAGGATGCATTTAACCCCAAAACTGTCCCTTGGGAACTTTGATCGGAGTTGAGGGAAATTAAGGTAGTAATCATGGGCTGAACCAAAGCGTTAAAGAGCGAGAACAAAATACTAATCCCGACAAAGTAAGCAAGATTAGGAATAATTGGCATCAAAATAAAGCTTAGACTTCTCACAAACAGAGCGATCAGAAAAATTTGGACTAAGCTAAACTTTCTCAGTAAAAGGGGGACACCTTTAATTTGCATAATCAAAATTAACATTCCAAACATCACAAACATTAAAGTTAAAGATTGGCTATTCTGCCCAAGTACATGAATGAAATAGGGTTGAAATGCAAAGGTAAAAATCGTAAAGGTGGTGCCAATTAAAAAATTAATTATTAAGAGAATCCCAATTTTAGGAATTACTAAACCAGAGATTAAATTTCCTAAACCCAAATCAAAAATATTCTGGGCTTTAGCTGCTTTTACTTCCAGAGTTTCAGGCAGAGCAAAAATCGTTACCATCAGGGCAATAAAAGCGATCGCACTGGAAACCAAAAAGCCCGCCCCTAGGGAAAATTGTTGCGCAAAATAACTGACAACAGGACCAATCAAAAATCCTAAGCCAAAGGTAGCCGCACTAAAAATCCCAAAAGCCTTGGCTCGATCTTGAGGTTTAATCACATCGGATACAACGGACTGTGCCACCGATACATTTCCGCCAGTGATCCCATCTAGAAATCTCGCAAAAAACAAAACTCCAGCCGTGTCGGCAGTTCCCGCCATAAAATTAGCAATTACTGTCCCTAATAAACTAATAATTAATAGAGGTTTGCGTCCATAGCGATCGGAAAGTTTGCCGATTACTGGAGTCGAAAAAAACTGCGAAACTGCATATATAGAAAATAGTAAGCTGGTTTGAAAATCCGTTAGATCAAACTTTTTTCCATATAAATAGAGGATCGGAATCAAAATTGTAAAACTAATAGAATTTGCAAAGGCAATTAAAGTTGTAACCCAAAAGTTTCGGTTCATTTTTTGATTTTATCTACGAAAATTATGCTTAGATTTTAAATAGAGCAGTCGATTAATAATTTTTGGGATTAATACCAATCCTAAGGGAGATTTGGGGATGAGACCGAAGAATTCCCTAAGCAAGATTACCAATTATGTCTGGTTCAATACTTTTTAAGCCAAAAAGGATTGCTAAGTTTGGGCATGGCTATTTCATAATCATAAATGCTCACTGCAAATCAGACCTACTATACGCACTATAATTTGAGTGCTGAAACCGCATTACAAAAACTCATGGAAGGAAACGAGATCGCTATGTCCTCGATCATGTCGAACATCCCCATGAAGGTGCCCAGAGGAGGGTGGATCTATCTGTAGCTCAACATCCCTTTGCGATCGTATTAGGATGTGCCGATTCCCGTGTTGTCCCCGAGTTAATTTTTGACCAAGGCGTAGGTGATTTATTTGTGCTTGGGGTGGCGGGAAACGTGGCTGACGATGCTGTAATTGCGAGTATTGAGTATGCAGTTGAGCATCTAGGTACAAGACTGGTAGTGGTTTTGGGGCATGAAAGATGCGGGGCGGTAATGGCAGCCATTGACCATGCATTTTCAGAAGGAAAGCTCAATTCATTAATCAGCTATATTGAACCTGCGGTCAAGGCTGGTCAGCTAGTAAATGGTGATTGTGTAGTTAGTGATACGATTAAAGCCTATGTGAACCTGATGGTAAATGCGATCGCCTCTACTAGACCGATCTTGTCCCATGAAGTTAATATTGACATCCTCCCCCAATAAATCGGGGGATTCCTAAGACTCACGACTTAGGTTTTCTGCTTCTACACCTTATGTACGTTTGAGTCAAGGTATCCGTAAGTTATGCGGTACAGCTATTATACCACGATTGACTGCCATTCACCGCCCGATAAATCGGGTGTCCTCTGGCAGAAGAAAGATAGAACCTTAAAAGTTGTTCCTGCTTATTACAGATTGACAACGGGTAAGGTAGATTTTTTAGATTTGCCATGATGCCCCAAGTCTCAAGACCCTGTAAGCCCATTTCTAAAGCTATTCTAGCTCTAACTTAACCCCAAAAATCAAAGAAGGAGCCAAAGACTTGCCTTGTTTCGTCCTTGCTCCCCCAATGGTTCACCCTCACATCCCAAGAATCTATACTACAACTGCTTAAATATCAATCCCTTTATTAAAACTAATCCTAAATTTCCTAAATTTATTTAACGCAAGATCGGATTAAGGATTAAGTGGTCTTAAGCAAAGGTTTTTGCCCCCTAGCCCCCAACCTTTGACCCTTAAAAAGTGGGGATAATATATAGGGAGTTTTATTTTATCGACTGAACATCTTCTAGGGCGAATCCATGCTTAGTTAGTTCTTTTTTGAGGGCGATCGCATTTTGTACCCGATCCACAAACATGACTCCATTCAGGTGATCTAGCTCATGTTGAATTACTCTAGCCAAAATACCTTTAGTAGTTAGGGTTTGAGGTCTGCCTTCTTCATCTCGAAAGCTAACGGTGATTTCATCTGGACGTTGGACATCTAAAAATACATCAGGCACACTTAAACAACCCTCTTCACCTAAGACGATATCGCCATTGTAAGACTTGATTTCAGGATTAATCATTACTAACGGTGGAATAGACTCATTCTCAATTTCGCAGTCGATAACCACAATTTGCTTGTTAATCCCAACTTGAGGCGCAGCTAAACCAATACCATTATCGCTATACATCGTTTGGAGCATCTGCACAGCGATCGCCCGAATTTCATCATTGACTTTGCTAACTCGTTTAGCTGGTTGGCGTAGATTGCGATCGCCCAGCTTACAAACTTTTAGAGGTGGATTTTTTAACTTCTTTTTAGAAACTTTGATCAGAGTAGCAGTCATTTAAGTAAGCAGGAATTAATAAATACCTTTATATTTTGGCATAGTTATTAATATTGATAAAACTCTTTGTAAAATAGCAAGTGTAATTTTCATACTCTCCTGACGAGTTGCTACTTTGAGATTCAGAAAAATATTTAGAGTAAGACATCATCTAATCCGCCCTCTTCTTTAATCATTAAATGGTCAAAACCTTCACTTAAACTGGGCGATCGCTGCATTAAAGATTTATACATTTCGGAAATTACACTTTCGGGTACAGGGTGAATGCGTCGTTCATTGCGTTCTAGGCATACCCAGAGAGGTACATTTATCCAAATCCCCGTTATTGATGAAAATCCCATACTCTTGGCAAGGGTAATAATTGCTTGGCGATCGCTACTTCGGCAATTGGTGGCATCATAGATCACGGATTTTTGGGCTTGTGAGGATATCTGAAACTGAAGCTCGATTTGCTCATAAATTTCTTGCCAGTTTCCTTGAATTTGAGATCCACCATAAAGTTGCGATCGAATTAGGTCTGGAGAAATCACGTTAATAGGCGCAGGATTACTCTGAACTAACTTACTCACAAAACTAGATTTGCCACTGGCAGGAATCCCAATTAATATAATCACTCTGACCATAGATTTTCTGGCATAATGCCTATAGATTACGATAAAAAGTCTTAAAACTTTTAGCTCATAACGAACAAAAACTATTTTTTATAAATAGTAACTTAGGTCAAAATATTCAATTTTTCGATTGAACAATAAGTATAAAAGATCATGGAGGGGTTAATTTGAAGAAGGTTGAGGCAATTATTCGTCCTTTTAAGCTTGACGAAGTTAAAATCGCTCTAGTCAATGCTGGGGTTGTGGGTATGACTGTGTCTGAAGTGCGTGGATTTGGTCGTCAAAAAGGGCAAACTGAACGCTATCGGGGTTCAGAATATACCGTAGAGTTTCTCCAAAAGCTCAAGGTGGAAATTGTTGTGGAAGATGATCAAGTGGATATGGTTGTAGAGAAAGTTATTTCTGCTGCCCGCACTGGTGAGATTGGTGATGGCAAAATTTTTATTACTCCCGTAGAAAAGATTATTCGGATTCGGACTGGAGAGAAAGACTCAGAGGCAGTTTAGTTTTTCTAAATTAATTTAAGTATTTACTGTCTATTAAAGTCTATCTAAATTACTTACGCCGATAAGAGCCTATAACTCTGTCGGTTTTTTTATATTCTAACCCACCTTACAAACCAAAATTATAGTCGTGGTCTTTATAATTAGGACATTTTGACTAATTGGGCGTGTGGGGTTGCGCCCCATAAAGGGGTTCACCCCTTAACCCCAGCCTAAGTAACTTGACTGCTACTATATCAGCATAAACTCAGGTTAAATAAAAATCATGGGCTTATCCTTAAAAGGCGCAAAGGCTTCGGCATCAAACCGATATAAACTGGCAGGTCTACCCGCCCCACGAGAAGTTTTGCTCCCAGTTTCTTGCAGAAACCCCAGCTTTAATAATCGCGATCGAAAATTAGAATAATCGGAAAAATTATCCCCCAAGATGGTTGTGTAGAGTTGGTAGAGATCGCCTAGGGTAAAAAACTCAGGTAAGACATCAAAGGCAACGGGGCTATACTCTAGTTTGTTGCAAAGTCGGCGATGTCCATACTCCAAAATTTGATTGTGATTAAATGCCAATTGGGGTACTTGCTGCACGGGATACCATGCAATGCCACTAACTCCATCGGCAATTAGTTCTGCTTCGGCAAGACGGGCTAAGGCAAAGTAGCTGACGGATAGATACCTCAAATCTGTGGCACTGGAATTATCAGCAGTATCAAAGGTAAATAACTGTTCTAGGTACAGATTTTGTACCCGAATTTTTTCCGCTAAAATCCTATACGCCGCCGACTCTAGGGATTCTCCTTGGCGCACTAAAGTCCCCGGTAAACACCAGCGATCGCGATAGGGTTCAGCATCTCGCATAATCAAAAGCACTAGGAGCCGATTTTGATCTGTATCCACAGAAAAAATGACGTTATCAACGCCTACTTTAAATTCAGCTAGGGAATATCGAGGTTTGTTTCCTCCCATTGGTAAAGATTATTGGTGTGAATATATGCTTGGATTGAAGGTATTATGCCCGACAGGTCACCATTTTTACGATAGTTTGACGAAGAGATTTCAGGAATTACTAGATCAGCGATCGCTACTTTGGCTCCAATAGCATACAACCCTTCCAAGCTCTGCTCCGAAATCTTATATCCTACTCTTGCGGTCACTAAAATTTTAACCTGCTGCAATAATTCCTGCGCCCGATACCATGTTGGTAGTTGTGGAATCAAGTCAGCCCCAACCACAAGGGTAAAGTCAGCATTTTGCCAGATTTGTTTTGCCAGATTTACGGTAATCAGACTGCGAGGGCTACTAATTTCAGAATGGAGTTGGATATTTGGACAGGTCAGATTCAAATCACTAATTAAAAGCTGCATCATTTCCACCCGATGACCCAGATCGGTTTGATTGGATTTAAATGGATTATTAGATACCCAGACGGCACAGAGATCATAGCGATCGCTCAACCACTCTAAAATCTGCCGATGTCCTATGGTTGGGGGGTCGCCGCTAGTACCAAATAAAGCAATATCCATAATCTGCATCTGTTTGATATGATTAGCCGTTGGCTGGTTTTTCTAGGCTCTCAATATATTAGGTATGAATCGTTCAGGGCGATCGCTCATAAATTACATTACATCAATATGCTTACAGGTAATGCAATTAGGCATCGCTATTATCAGTACACCTTTACTCCTGCATTGGTTGGGAGACGATCGCTACGGGGCATTTCGGGCGGCAACTGACTGGACAAATTACATTGGGCTACTAGAACTGGGAGTTGGAGGGGCATTATCGGCACTGATCGCCAAGGCATTAGGTTCGGGAGACAAATCTAAGGTTGGCGCAATTTTGGCAACGGGGATGCGGATTTATCTGCAAATTTTAGCCGTAATGATGATTGTGTATGTGGGATTGGGTTGGTTTATTACCGATCTAGTACCAGTCAAAGCTTCATTGCAACAGGAATTAAAGACTAAAATCCTAAAACTAAAATCCTAAGACATTCTAAAAACAAATCATAAGTATCGCTGATCTATAATCAGAAAATCTATGACTTCTATTGCCTACCTTGGTCCAACGGGAACCTATTCAGAGTTAGCAGCTTTGACCTATTGCCGTTTGCATAACCTCTCGAACTTGCAACTATGTCCCTATCCTACGATCCCCCAAGCATTTAAATCCGTTGCCACCCAAGAAATTGCTCTAGCGATCGTGCCAGTGGAGAACTCGACCCAAGGCAGTGTAACTATGACATTAGATAGCATCTGGCAGTGGGATCAATTGCAGATTCAGGAGGCTTTAGTACTACCCGTCCAGCACGCTCTAATTAGCTATGCCCAAAACCTAGATCGAGTTCAAGCCGTATACTCCCATCCCCAATCCCTAGCCCAGTGTCAAAGATGGTTAGAGCAATTTTTACCCCAAGCCCAGTTAATTCCTGTGAACTCGAATACAGAAAAAATGGAGGAGATTAGTCAAAATCCTGACTTCGCAGCGATCGCCTCCACCAATGCTGCCAAACTTTATAATTTGCCGATCCTATCGTTTCCGATTAATGACTTTTCGGATAACTGCACAAGGTTTTGGGTTTTAAGTTTAACTCAGGAACTAATTGATGACTCATTCCAACTTCCATCTCAAGGCAGACATACATCTATGGCATTCACGACTAAATCCAATGAACCTGGATCTTTGTTTAATCCCCTATCGGTTTTTGCTAAACGTCAAATCAATCTCACCCGCATCGAATCTCGACCATCAAAGCGATCGCACAATCCTTACATTTTTTTTATAGATATAGAAGCCGCAATTTCTGAAGTTACAGAAGCGATCGCCGAGTTAAGAGCATTTACCGAAACCCTAAAAATCTTTGGTAGCTATGATATTCACCACACTTAGAAAAATTATTAGAGAAAAATTATTTACTGACAATCATTTTTGTATCTTCGATTTTTTTATCATTAACGGTAATGTCGGCGTGGTTAACAGTACTTAAGCTAACTGTAATTTTATGATTACCCTTGGGAAGACTGTCGATGAAGTAGGTGGAGCTATAGATTCTAGTAATTTTTTTGCCATTAATAAATAGGTGGGCGTGACCTTCGGCGGTACTCATAGATTTTGTTTTAGTTTTCTCGGGAAGAAACTTAAAGTTAGTAGTTTTTAATTCTAAGTTCCAACCTTTTTGGGCAGGGGTAACTATCAATTTCAGGGTGGGGATGGGTTGCCCTTTAGGAACTTCCATTTCTTCATGACCACTATGGGCAATGAGAATATTATTTCTATCCTGCTGGATTTGATAAATATTATTGATATTATTGATCGAATCAGAGGATAGAGGACTTAATAAGGAGATCGCTAGACTCCCTACTAGACTCCCTAAAATAAGCTTGGTTTTCATGGTTTAGAGATATATTAAATAATTCAGTATTAGATTATCGCTTAGGCTAAACTCCGAAGTCAAAAGACGATAGGTCGAATTAAAGTTATAGAATGAAAGTGTTATTCTAGGCAAGATCAAAAGTTGTTGGGCAAAAGTTGTTAGGATTGATGCTAAAGCAAAACTATCGGGCTTGGGTGGAAATAGATTTATCAGCAATTAGGCATAATATTCGGAGCTTAAAAAGTTTACTATCTAGTTCGACCGAATTAATGGCTGTGGTTAAGGCGGATGGATATGGACATGGGGCGATCGCAGTGAGTCAAGCGGTATTAGAGGCAGGGGCAACTTGGCTAGGGGTGGCGACTATTGTGGAAGGTGGGCAGTTACGCAATGGGGGGATTACAGCTCCAATTTTAATTTTGGGGGCAACTAATAGTCCAGATGAGATTAAAGCGATCGCCAATAACCGACTACAGGCAACTATTTGTACCCCAGAGCAAGCCTTACTATTTAATCAGACCCTTAGTAATTCTGAGCATTCTCTGGATCATCCTTTATTGGTTCACCTCAAACTGGATACAGGGATGTCGAGGTTGGGAACTAATTGGCAAGAGGCAAAGGATTTTATCAAATTAACCCAGAGCTTACCTTATTTGCGGATTAAAAGTATCTATTCCCATTTAGCTACCGCCGATGAACTTGATCAGACTGTGCTTCAACTCCAGCACCAGAGATTTGAGCAGGCAATTAATTTATTAAAAGACCTTAAGATTGATATTCCTCTCATTCATCTTGCCAATACGGCGGGAATGATGACCGATTGCAGTTTGCATTATGATATGGTGCGCTGTGGATTAGGAGTGTATGGGTTTTATCCTGCACCTCACTTCAAAGAGAAATTCCAAAGTTCTGGACAAGGTTCTGGACAGGTTTCTATAAGTCTGCTTCCCGCCATGCAGGTAAAAGCGCGGATCACCCAAGTTAAAAAAATTACTGCGGGTACAGGGATTAGTTATGGTTATTCGTTTATTGCCCCTAAGGATATGCGAATTGCCACAGTAGCGATTGGTTATGCAGATGGAGTACCAAGAAGTTTATCTAATCGGATTTTGGTTACAGTTTGCGATCGCCAAGTCACTCAAGTGGGGACTATTACCATGGATCAATGTTTAATTGATGTTACTGATGTGCCTGAAGTGGAAGTTGGGGATGTGGTAACGATCTTAGGAAATGGCGAAAATAATAATGCCGATCGCTGGGCAGAGATTATCAATACTATCCCTTGGGAAATTCTCTGTGGATTCAAACATCGACTACCGAGTATTTTCTGGGGCAGCGTGATTCCAAGCTTTCAATAACTTAGTTTTACAATTTTTAGCTGGAATATTTCGACATTGAATACTAAACGCCAATAACTCGTTACCATTGCCCAATCATCCACTAAAAACGCGATCGCCCAACCTAGCACCAAAAATGTGATCGCCTATCCATGACCTAAAAATTGCTATAATCACCGGTATATTTCATCGTTGGTAGAAACCATGCAAGTAAAAGACTTGACTGTAGAGCAACTACAAACTTTAATCCGTAATACTGTGGATGAACGTTTGGATGAATACTTTGGCGATCCCGATCAGGGAAAAGAAATTAAAGAATCATTCATGCAGAGTTTGCTAAACACACGAAAAAAACGGATGGAGGGAAGATCTACTATTCCAGCATCAGAAGTATACAAAAGATATGGAATAGATCAATAAATGGCTTATTCAGTAAGTTTTGAACCAGAGTCTATAGATGATTTAGATAAAATTTCTCAGGTTGTGCGTGGGTGAATTCTGAAGAAAATCCAATGGTTGAGCGCTAATTTTGAAAAGATTTCGCCACTGCCATTAACTGGTCAGTGGTCTGGGTTTTATAAGTTGAGAGAAGGAGATTATCGAGTCATTTATGAATTTGATGTAGAAAATCAGTTAATCTTTATTGCTAGGGTTGGGCATCGCAGGGAAATTTATTAGAGCCAGATAAATCGCTTCACCCAAAACACGATCGCCCAATCACCCACAAAAAACACGATCGCCCACTCATCCAACAAAAACGATATCGCCCAATCATCCCCTTTCCAAAACGTGATCGCTTAGAATCGTTTGATATTAATGAGTTAGAATTAAAATATAGTTGTTAAGAAATTTTGTGATAGTCAAGGAAGTCTTATGATGGTCTTTCAGCAAATTATTGATTCTATTGAGGGTTTGTCAATAGAAGATCAGGATTATTTGTTTGAGTTAATCCGTAAGCGACGGATTGAGAATCGGCGGCAGGAGATTTTGGCTAATTCTGAAGAGGTGATGAAATCATTTAAAGATGGAACGGCAAAAAAAGGAAGTGTGGATGATTTGATTGCTGATTTACTGGGGGATGATGATGCAAGTTGTTTGGAGTAACGGATTTAAACGGTCTTTCAAAAAAATTACAAAGAAAAATCCACAACTAACTGAGTCAATTGTAAAGGCATTGAGACTCTTGGGAGATGATCCATTTACACCTTCATTAAAGTCTCACAAGTTGGGAGGGAATTTAGCGGGGTTATGGTCTTGTTCTGTTGCTTATGACTGTAGGATTGTTTTTAGGTTTTCCGAAGATGAGAAATTGTTGGAAATGGTGATTTTTTTGGTTGATATTGGGAGTCATGATGAGGTTTATTAAATAGCGATCGCCCACCACTCCCAAAAAAGCGATCGCCTCAACCAATCACAAAACACGATCGCCTAACCAATCACAAAAAACGCGATCGCCTCAACCACCCACTAACGAGCTTGAAGAAACTCAATGCGATCATCTTTAATGCGATAGACCATTCGATGTTCTTGAGTTAATCTTCTTGACCATGTGTTTTCGCCAACATATTTGAGAGGTTCAGGTTTACCAATTCCCTTAAATGGATCATCAAGAATAGATTCAACTAGTTCCATCGCTCGAATAGCAATTTTACGATCTGTATTTACCTAGTACACTAGATCTTGCCTGAATTGTGACACAAAAACTGCATCACGCGGTTTCTTTGGCACTACCAAGTCCCACCTCCTGACTGAGTTGATTCAAAGTTTTCGGCAAAACTGTTCTCGAATCCGCTTCGTCTAAAGCTTCAAATAAACGAATTGCATTTTTAGGAGATTTAAGTAAATGTAAAGTCTCAAGCAAACTCGATAGCTCTTTAGCAGAGATCACTGCAACATTTTCGAGATCGCCACGTTCCACAATCACAAAGTTTTTTTCTGCAATCACGCGATCGCAAATCTCTGAAAACTGATTAAGTGCTTGATCGTAATTGATTGTAAGACTCATACGTCATCACATAATGTACAAATTTATCTTTAAACATATTATATCGCTTATTTTCTGGAAAAAAGTATAACGCGATCGCCCAACCACTCACCTACAAACACGATCGCCAAATCACCCCGCACAAAAATACGATCGCCCAATCACTCTTCTAACCCAAAACGCGATCGCCCAATCACCTCACAAAAACACGATCGCCCATTCATCCCTTCAAATACACGATCGCCCAATCCCTCACCTTAAAATGCGATCGCCCAACCAATCACCAATAAAAAAGGTGATCGTCTTCGCATTTCTCAGCTAAAAGCATCATTGTCGTAGACAAATTACGTCTTGCAAGATTTCATTTTTAATATAAAATGGAACGCATCACAAGTTTCGCAAAAGAAATTCAAAATGCGTACCTACCAAACAATAAAAGAAGCGGCTACCAACTTAAATGTAAGTGAACAACGGGTAAGAACTTTATGTCGGGAGGGAATTATTTATGCACAAAAAGCAGGTAACACTTGGTTGATTAATCCCAAAAGCTTATCTCAGTATGGTCTTATGACCGCTCACCATCTTGCGGAAGATCATCGATCATATTCTGTTAGAAAGAATAAGCCGATAGCTTTAAGCTTTTTCTCTGGTGCAATGGGATTAGATCAAGGACTTGAAGAAGTTGGTTTTGATATCAGATTGGCTTGTGAAGTTGATAAATACTGTCGTCAGACGATTGCTCTGAATAAGCCTAATATCGCTTTAATTGGGGATATTAACAAGTATTCAGCAGATGAGGTCCTCTCATACGCTGGGCTTACCCGCAGTGATGACGTTGATTTAATTGTTGGCGGTCCACCTTGTCAGGCATTTAGCACGGCAGGAAAGCGGAATGGTTTTAAGGATGATCGTGGCAACGCATTTTTGACTTACTTGAATCTTGCGTTAGATATAAGACCAAAATATTTAGTAATTGAAAATGTTCGTGGACTATTATCTTGCCCAATGCAACATCGACCTCATGAAATGAGAGGTGCTGATTTTCCTGATCTTAGCCTAGATGAATTACCTGGTGGCGCTCTCAATTTTGTCATCAGTATAATTAAAAAAAGTGGATATAGCTTTTCATTTAATCTCTATAATGCGGCAAATTTTGGGACTCCTCAGTGCAGAGAACGTGTTGTTATAATTTGCTCTCGTAATGGAGATAAACCACCATTTTTAGTGCCAACACATTCCGAGTATGGAGCAAATGGACTTAAAAAATGGAAGACATTTAGACAAGCAACTAGAGGAATTACCAATCATAATCATTTAACGTTTCCAGAAAAACGCTTAAAATATTACAGGATGCTTAGTGAAGGACAAAATTGGAAATCTTTGCCAGAAGATTTACAGAAAGAAGCTTTAGGAAAGTCTTATTATGCTGGAGGAGGAAAAACAGGTTTTTTACGCAGACTTGGGTGGGATAAACCATCCCCTACTTTAGTAACCCATCCAGCTATGCCTGCGACTGATTTAGCTCATCCTGAAGAAAATAGACCTTTATCTATTGAGGAATATAAACGTATTCAAGAATTTTCTGATAATTGGCAATTAGCTGGTCCTCTTATTGAACAATACAAACAAGTTGGAAATGCCGTTCCTGCTAGTCTTGGTCGCGCAATTGGGGTATTAATATTTAAACTTTTGCATAAAGAATCTATTCAATCTAGTGTAAATTTCTCCTATTCACGCTACAAAAATACAAGTGATATAGAATGGTTCATTAACTTTAACAATATTGCGGTTTCAGATAAAAAGGATGTAAAGCAAATGTCTCTCTTTTAAAACTCTTGATTTTGATTAATCTTTTGTTCTCTTAGGTAACTTTTAACAAAGTCAATAAATCCTTGCTCGCTGAGGTTGTAACCTTGCATTAGTTTTGGCAAGCTGTTCCAGTTAGTTTTTCCTGTTTTTGAAAATGATCTGAACCATTTCTCGATTTCCGTTCCACTTCTAATCGCACTACTTGAAGAATTTTCAGAATTATCTCTATTTTTAATCTGTAAGGCAAGCCATTTACCATCATCAGTCTTGCTTACAAAGTCAATTGCTTTAACAAAATCTCCACAACACCAATGCCAGTTATGAGCGCGAAGAACAGAATCAAGATATCTTTCTAAAAGTGCGCCAACACAGTTTTCTGCACACATCGAGTGCTGATGCTCAATCTTAATTTGTTCGCACTGTTCTTGAGTGTGTCCATAGGCTTCCTGCATAACGATACTAACCATTTCGTCAGGAACAGTTCCAGGCACAGCAGGAAAATCTGATTTGTTATAAGCAGAAAAATAACGCTCCGCTAATATTTCCAATCCAGCTTGAGTTTCAACGGACGGAACATTTTTCTTACTTCTCCATGAAATACGATCTGGATTATCTGCAAGAAAGTTACAAACTTGAAAGAAAGATTCTACAAGGCTCTTTTCAGAATCATTGTTAATGTATTTAGAAGCAACTTTTTTAGCTAAGTCTATGTTGAATGTCAAGATAAAAATCCTCTATTTAGTGATTATGTTTTGCTTTGAAGTTGGTCTAAGCAAGGGTATTTAGAATTGTGCTAAACACCCCATACAATACAATGAAATTAAGCAAGATATGTAATTACTTCAACCTCTCGATCAACCGATCGCCTACTCTTAGAGCATTAGCAATAATCGTCAAAGCAGGACTCACCGCTGCATTAGATGGAAAGAAACTGCCATCTACAACGTAGAGATTATCGAGATCGTGGGTGCGGCAATCGCGATCTAAAACTGAGGTTAAGGGATCGTCACCAAAGCGACAGGTTCCGCATTGATTGGCTACCACTTGCAAAGGTGACTCAGCACGGGGGTGCATGAAACCAGTACGGAAGCCATCTAGAGACTTTTCGATATTTTTTAACACATCAGTCCAGCGATAAATTAGGCGATCGTGAGCTTCTATATTATTGTGATGATAATCGATATGGATTTTGTTGTTTTCCCAGCGCACCCGATTATTCGAGTCTGGCAAATCCTCCGTTTGCGCCCACCAGCCGATGGAATGGGTGGCTAACTGCTTCAGTCCGAAGTTTGGCATTAACTTCGCAACAATGGAAAATACAGGGGGCGATTCCGCAAAAATGATGTCGGTGAGCAGTCCACCAGAGTTCTGAATATGTCCCATTGGATAGGGGAAATCCTCATCGCCCCAATAGAAATCATTCACATAAATAGACTTTTGGAATGAGCCATTATTGGGCTTAGTACTAAGTTGAACTACTGATGACAACAGGCTTTTCATCAAATTCCGTCCTACTTGATCGGAGCTATTGGCAAGCCCTTTGGGATGGGAATCATTAGCCGATCGCAACAGCAACGCCGCCGAATTGATTGCACCACAGGCAAGCACGACAATATCGCCTAAAAAGAGATAAGACTGTCCGCCCACTTCTGCTTCTAAACCTTTCACCGATCGCCCCGATGGATTGGTATGTAAACTGATGACTTTGGCTTGGGTTTTCAAGGTGACATTGGCATATTTCAGAGCAGGGACAAGGCAATTTTCTTCAGAGTCGCTAGTGGGGTCATCTTTTTGACGGGTCAAGCCGAGGGGAATTGTCGATGGATGCAAACCTTGATTGGCGATCGCCTCATAGATTTTCTGAATCTCAGGCTCATGACTGATCGCTGGATAGGGATAATCAGCGCTATGAGATGGTTCGGTCTTGTCAGTTTGCGAATCGCCATGTACCTTATAGAGATTTTCTGCTTCGGTGTAATAAGGCTCAAATTCGTCATACTTCACGCACCAATCAGGGGAAATTCCCGCTTGATGGGCGACTGCTTCAAAGTCCTTCTCGCGCCGCCGCAAGAGAGCCGCACCATAGATTTTCGTATTTCCCCCGATCGCATAGTTAGTTTGTGGTGAAAATGGCTCACCTGTGTGGTCGTACCATTGTTCGGAAGCACGATAGCGATCGCGTTTGAAGATATCAATATTGCTGCGATTCTGTTCTTCAAGGGGCATATATCCTCCTCGCTCCAGAATCAGAATTTTCTTACCTGTGGAAGCAAGTTTATAGGCAAGGGTTCCTCCCCCCGCACCAGTTCCCACAATAATCACATCATAATAATTGTCATCAATAATCATTGGTTTTCCTCATTACCACACATAAATCAACACAAACAGAGCAATCCAAATTACATCAACAAAATGCCAAAAAAGCGAAGTAGATTCAACACCGAATTCACCCTTGGCGTAATTATCAGGGATGAACGATCGCACCAACATGATTAGCTGTAATAGCACACCAGTCAAAACGTGTAAACCGTGGAATCCAGTCAGCAAATAGAACGAACCGCCAAACACGCCATCGCCGAAGCCAAAGGTTAAACCTCTCCATTCCACGGCTTGACCGTAGAGGAAATAACTTCCCATTGCGATCGTTAGCAACCAGAAGGCACGGAAGCCCCAAAGATTATGCTTATGGAGAAATTTTTCGGCGAGATAGATTGTGAAACTACTGGATACAAGAATTACTGTATTGATGGCAGGTTCTCTGATTTCTAAACCAGTTACGCCTGCGGGTAGCCAATTTAGGGAAGTAGTTTTGTAGACGATGTAGCCAGCGAAGAAGCTTAGAAAGATCACACTTTCGGAGAGTAGGAACACTACAAAGCCAAACATTCGGTTATCGGGATGTGTAGCTTCGTGAGCAGCTTCCAAAACTGGATTAGAGCTATCGACAGAAGTATTAACTGGTTGCATGAGCGATCTCCAATTTATCAGGATTAGAAACTAAGGGGTCATCTTTGCCATAGCCGTAGGGTTCTGAAATCACGATCGGTAATTCTTCAAAATTCTCATGGGACGGAGGTGAAGAAATCAGCCATTCCAAACCGATCGCCCGCCAAGGGTTTTTTGGGGCTTTTTCGCCCTGTACCCAAGAACCAATCATGTTGAGCAGAAATGGTAATATCGATATCCCTAACAAAAAACCGCCTAAACTAGCAATCACATTCCAGAATGCAAACTCTGGATCGTAGGAGGCAACGCGGCGGGGCATTCCTTGTAAACCGAGGGGATGCATTGGGAAGAAACAGGCATTCGTACCGATAAAAGTGAGGATAAAATGCAATTTCCCTAAACCTTCGGAATACATTCTTCCCGTCATTTTTGGGAACCAGTGATATAGCCCTGCATAAATTCCCATCACCACTGCGCCGTAAATTACATAATGGAAATGTCCGACTACGAAGTAAGTATTATTTACATGAATATCCACAGGAACAGAAGCCAGCATGATCCCCGTGATCCCCGCAAATACGAACATCACCAACGCTCCTAATCCGAACAGCATCGCCGTAGTTAACTTGATCTTGCCGCCCCAGATCGTCGCCACCCAAGCGAAAACTTTGATCCCTGTCGGCACGGAAATCAGCATCGTTGTTGCCATAAATAGCATCCGCATCCAATCAGGAGTGCCACTGGCAAACATATGATGCACCCAAACTACTGCGCTCAGACCCGTGATAATCAACGAAGAAACCGCGACAACCTTGTAACCAAATAGTGGTTTACGAGCGTAAACAGGGAAAATCTCCGAGAAAATCCCAAACACTGGCAAGATAATTACATAGACCGCAGGATGGGAATAGAACCAGAAAAAATGTTGAAAGAGAACGGGATCGCCGCCCTTAGCGGGATCGAAGAAACTCGTACCAAAAGTTAAATCCGACAACAGCATCACCGCCCCAGCAGTCAAGGCTGGCAAACCAAATAATTGAATAATCTGCGCCGCAAGTACAGTCCACACAAATACAGGCATTTTGAACCAAGTCATCCCTGGCGCACGCATCCTAAAAATCGTGGTCACAAAGTTAAGCGCACCCATAATCGAAGCGACACCAGAAATCGCCACCGCCAGCAACCACAAGAATTGACCATTAATAATATTTCCCGTAGGATTCTGCAAACTCACAGGCGGATAAGCCCACCAACCCGATTGAGAGGAACCTCCAGGCACAAAAAAGCTTGCCATTAAGATAATCCCAAATACGGGAACCATCCAAAAGGCAACGGCATTTAACTTCGGAAAAGCCATATCTCTCGCCCCGATCATCAATGGCACTAGGTAATTAGATATCCCTAAAAGCACAGGAAACGTCCAGAGAAACAGCATGATTGTGCCGTGCATCGTGAACATGGAGTTATATACAGCGCGATCGACTAAATCCGATTCAGGGGTAATCAGTTCACCCCGAATCACCATCGCTAGAACGCCACCGATTAAAAAGAAGAAAAAGGAAGTAACAATATACTGAATCCCAATTACTTTGTGATCGGTGCTAAAACCAAAAAATCTGCGCCAGTCTTCAGGCTGCTCGGAATGGGGTGGAAGATCGGCGATCGCATCAATAGAAATGTTTGTCATGATTTATAAATTACTCAAAATTTCTGGATTTAATCCTCTAGCTTGTGCTTACTACTTAGAATTCTGACTCATTACTTTAGATTTATTATACTGAAAGCTTCTATTGGGGAAACTGGGAATTAGCGTCCAAGGCGAATGAATGTACCCAAAATACCAATAGTTGAGGAATTATAATCACCAAGGTTGGTGGAGTAGATACTGAAAAATAGAAAATTTTGACGGGTAGTGATATCCCCAATTGTTCCCGTGCCCCATGCTTGTAATTCCTTACATATATCCAATACGGCTTTTTCTAGATCCGGCTTTACTGGATCTGACTGACTAGACTGACTAGACTTGGAAATACAAGACTTTGGGCTACTACCAGATGCGTATTGTAGAAATTTATCTTTGCTTGGATTTGTGAATATCAACACTAGGGCACTCACCCCTAAGCCAATAAAAACTGGTAATTTATTGTTACCTTCAGACTTTGTATTCTCATTCATTTTGGGTTTGTTAGATGGTTATGATACCAAAAACATATTATCCACTTTTAGAGATCCTCTAGCAATTCTTTAGCAATTTAAAGCCTGATTTTGGTTGATATGACCCTACTGCAATTATTGGATCAGTTAGGAATGAAAATTAAATAACCTGTTCAAATGAAACCCAATATTGTTTTAGGTTTTACTAAATTTCTAATCCTTATTGTTACAAAGTGCGGCTTGTTTTGATATTACGCTCTAGCAGTAGAAATGTTTCTTGAGGCTGCCCATTGACTAATATCTTGACGGTTGATAGCGGCCGCCATCAGATCGGGGAATAGGTCAGGGGTACAGGCAAAAGATGTCACACCAAAACTAGCGATCGCTGCCGTATTATTGTGGTCATAGGACGGCGCACCATCGTCGTTTAAAGCTAATAGGGTAATGAATTGCACACCTGAAGCCACCAGCGCCGCAATCCGCTTTAGCATTTCTTGGTTATTGCCCCCTTCATAGAGATCGCTAATCAATACAAAAATGGTTTCCTGGGGTTGACGAATTAATCCTTGACAATAGGCGATCGCCTGATTGATATCTGTACCTCCGCCCAATTGCGTGCCAAAAAGAACTTCCACTGGCTCTTGCAGTAATTCCGTTAAATCGACCACCGCAGTATCAAATACCACCATACTCGTTTTGACCGCAGGTAGGGTGGCTAAGACGGCACTAAAAATCCCTGCATAAACTACGGAAGTTGCCATCGAGCCGCTTTGATCGACACAGAGAATAAGATCTCGTAGAGAAGATCGCTTGCGTCCATAACCAATGCGTGTTTCAGGAATGACGGTGCGATATTCAGGCTGATAGTTTTTGAGATTAGCGCGAATAGTACGATTCCAATCAATTTCATGATGGCGAGGACGACGATTGCGGGTGGAGCGATTGAGACTACCTAGTACAGCTTGTCTTGTGGGATTTTCTAATTTGCGCTGAAGTTCTTCAACTACTCGCCTGACTACTATCCTTGCAGTTTCTTTGGTTTTACTGGGCATAATGCCACTGAGGGATAGAAGATTGGATACAAGATGCACATCTGGCTCGATCGCTTCGAGCATTTCTGGTTCCAGTAGCATTCTCTGGAGGTTCAATCTTTCTAAAGCATCCTGCTGCATGATTCTAACAACGGAAGTTGGAAAGAAGGTGCGAATATCCCCTAGCCATCGCGCCACTTTGGGTGATGAGCTTCCTAAGCCACCTTTACGATCTTGAGAACCGTCGGGACTATCATCATTGCCATACAAGACTCCTAATGCTCCATCCATTGCTAAGTCGCGATCGCTAAGACAACCTCCACCAATACCATCGGCTGCACCACCACCAAGGATTAAGCGCCATCGGCGCAGGCGATCGGTTGTGGTTTGTTGTTCTCTAGCTGTCATTTGCTTGTCCTACTAATTTCTAGCTTAATTAGCGATCGCGAAATAATCTCTAGCTTAATGTAGCAAAATATGAGTCTCATAAACTTATGCTTTCAAGCTTTCAAGCGATCTCTAAAAGCTAGATCAATCTTGTTCTAACGAAGGTAATCGACGACGAGCCGAAGCGATCGCTTGTTGGAGTTTTGCTTGGAGTAATTCTTTGGGTGGCAATACGGTGAGGTATTCGGCGACATGGATACCGCTTTTGTCTAGTTCGAGTAGTTCAATCTGTTCTTGTTTTTTACCTGCACATAAAATGATTCCCAAAGGTGATTGTTCATCGCTTTCTTGGTCATATTTGGCAAGCCAGCGTAAGTAAAGTTCCATTTGGCTTTTATATTCGTGGCGAAAGTTGCCGAGTTTGAGGTCGATCGCGACAAGGCGTTTGAGTTTGCGGTTATAGAACAGTAAGTCAATATAAAAGTCATCATTATCGATTTGGATGCGCTTTTGTCGTGCGATAAAGGTAAATCCTGCGCCAAGTTCTAGTAAAAATTTCTCAATGTCCCGTAGGATGGCATCTTCGATGTCTTTTTCGAGGTAGCGATCGCTTATATCTAAAAAGTCTAAGATGTAGGGATCTTTTAGTAGTAAGTCGGGTGATATTTGCTTATTTTCGCGTAATTGTTCTAAATCATGGCGAATGGTTTCTTCAGGCTTGCGGGAGATGGCGGTGCGCTCGAATAGCATGGAGTTGATGCGTTCTTGTAGTTGGCGAACACTCCAATTTTCGAGTTGTGTAATCTCGATGTAGAAATTACGCTTTAGTGGGTCATCTATACCCATTATTAGCTTGAGATGTGACCAACTCAATTTTGCACACAGTGTATGCAGAATTTCTCGATCGGGAAAAACTTCGGCGATCAGGATGCAATAGCGCAGTTGCCTTTCGCTCCAGCCTTTACCGTAAGTTTGGGTGAGGTGTCGCGAAAGTTCTGTTATAACCTGTTTGCCATATTCGGCGCGTTGACGTTGGAGTATTTCGGTTTGGATGCGATCGCCAACTTGCCAATAGAGCAGACTGATTTCAGCATTGATGGCAACGGCGGCGCGTTGTTTGGCGGCATCAATAAGCTGACGAATTTCGCTAAAAAGTGTTTGTGTTGTTTCTTGGATATTTGGAGTAATCTGTTGCGGTTTGCGATCGGATGCGTTCATTTTCTTGAGTTTTGCCTGCATGATACTCAGACATTGCTTCTTTAGCTAGTTTTGCTAGACTGAAATATTCCATTAAATTTCATTTTCGAGTTCTTCTAAAATTATCATGGTGATCGCGTCAATCGCTAGGCGTTGGTACAATGCTTCTGGTATTTGTAAAACAACTGTTTTAGCTATCCTTGTAAGGAAAAACAGAAAATAAATTTTAAAATCTATCTGTAATTATGTATACTATAATTAGCAAATAGTGAAACGAAGATAATAATCCAATGATTCAAGCAATTAATTCCCCGTTCAGGTATGCAGGAGGGAAATTCTATGCCTGAAAGCTGATATTGGAATATATTATGCCTCATACAGACTATGTTGAACCATTTGCAGGAGGAGCATCAATATTTTTTGCTAAAGAAAAATCTTCTAATAACTGGCTTAACGATATTGATAAAGATGTAGTGAATGTGTATATTCACATCCGTGATTATCCTGAGCAATTAGCTGATGCTTTAAGTGGAGAAATAGCAACAAAGGAAAGACATGATTTTTATAAAAATCAATTTTCCCCAAAAAATGATTTAGAAAGAGCTATTCGCTGGTATTACCTAAATCGGACATCATATTCTGGAATTATGAACATGAGAAATTGTTACTGGGGGTATGGAGAGAAATACAGTATGCGTCCAGAAAATTGGGGTAGAAATATTTTTCGGACTTCAGAGAGGTTGCAACAGGTGAAAATTACTAGCTTAGACTTTGAGAAAGTTTTAGACAATGTAGATGATGGAGCTTTTCTATTTGTTGATCCGCCCTACTTTAACGCCGATCAAGATAAGTTCTATAGTCATTCTTTTTCCAAAGATGATCATATTAGATTACAACAGGCTCTTTTAAAACATCGTCATCGTATTTACTTTCTTCTTACCTATGATAATTGTTCTGAAATTAGAATGATGTATGACTGGGCGCACTCAATTAATGAGAAAGAATGGAACTATACGATTAACCGTACAGATGATCAAAAACTAACCCACAATATAAAGAACGGGAAAGTAATTTGCGAAGTTCCTAAAAAAGGAGCTAGATATATGGGAAAAGAGATTTTTATTGTCAATTATGATATTAAACCTGCTTCAGAATCTCTACATCAACTCAGTCTTAGTTTATGATTAGTATTCTCAAACAAAACTTTCAAATACTTTTACACACTCTTCTATCGGAGTCCATCGGCTTCTAGGATACTTGCTTTTATCGGGAATTTCAATGACAGGATAGTTTGGAATAAATCCGCAATTTTGTTTGTCATCACATTTTCTCCTTGTACAACTTATACCGTTGATATCTTTAATTGCAATATCAGAAGCTCTTGCTACATACATTCTGGAAAATCCAAAATTCTTCATGTCATCAGCAACTCCATAAAGATTTTGCAGGTCTTTAAGGAATTGTTCGCCTCTTTTACTAGGTTTCCAGACAAAAGCTCCCGACTGCCTGTCAGTATCATAAAAAGCGTTCCCAATCGATGTGATTACAATTGAAAAATCTGTGGGTAGGTATTGATCATTGTGAACTTTAAGAACAGCCTCTAAAACTCCATAAGCTGGTGCAAGTTGTTTAACTTTCGCTTCGCCGAGTGTCCGACTACGCATACACTTGACGCGGAAAATATTTAGTTTTTCTCTTTCAGAATATTTGTACGAGCCTTTGTCTGCTAACTTGCATTCTACACTCAATACCATACCAGATTGAATATGTGTTACTCTCACATCGCTATCATGTGAGCCTAGTTGAGGATTTAAAAATGGCTTCTCAACATTCCAATCTGAATTTGGTAAAAATTGCTTGAGAGACTCGGTGACAAAAAACTCAAAAGCTTTTCCTCGAATCATGGGGATCACTTTAGGATCGCTTAGCCTGAATTATTCATGATGATTTTTGAAAATCCTCGAAAAGCTTACTGAAAGACAGATCTGTCGATTTACCGAAAAAACAGTCTGTTTTTTGAGGTGTTTACCCAGTCAGCTTCTCAGAAGTTGATGAATAATTCAGGTTAGTGTTTCCGCAAGATATTCAAGAGAAATATTGTAATATTGGCAAAATTCGCTGACTTTTTGAATCCAGTTCATCTACGTTAATCCGCTATCTCTTCAAAAAGTTTAGAAATTTCAATCCCAAGAGCTAATGCAATCTTTTCAATATTAGTCAAAGTGATATTTTTCTCAGCACGCTCTATCATGCCAATATAGGTACGATGTACACTCGCCTTTTCAGCAAGTTCTTCCTGAGATAGACCTTGTTTTATCCTTTCTGCTTTTACCTTTTGACCAAAGTTTAGAAGTATTTGCTTCTTCATTCATACTTAATTAGGTTTGATCTATTGGATCAAATTTATACTATTGCTAACTTTGGTTCTACATACTAGAATTAGCAATTCTTGTGATTAAACGATTACACTCTGGTTGAATTCGACAAACTATTTATCAAAATGACTCTCTGACTTACTCATTTTTCGGGCTTGTATCGCGATCGCTTTTATCTACAAGGCTCTGTTAGCGATCGCGCTTGCTGATGACTAAAGGCGATCGGTTTTAATACTGAGTTTTGCTAAACTAATATTAACTTGAGCGTGCATTGAGAAAAGTAGTATGAACGCAACTAAAAACGAGATAATACAAGGCTTAGAAATTATCCCCAATGATAAGCTGCGAGAAGTTCTTAGCTTTTTAAACTATCTGGTGTGGCAAACTGAAAATTCTCGCACTCAAGAAGATATAGAGTGGTTAGAGCGCGACTTATCGAGTTTAGACAACTATGAACCCTATGAATGGCAAGAAGGAGAACTACAAGAAGGTCTACCCGTTAAATTTATTGTCAATAGATCAAGTTCGTGCAATCGATATTTCTCGCATTGTGGTATATCGTGGCAGACTCACACCTCAACAATATGCAGCGATCGTTAAGTCACTTCAACAAGTAATAGAACCTGATTAAAGTTCTAAATACCTAACCAAAATTTGTTGTATTTCTTGCAATTGATTTGGTGCTATTTGACCAAGACATTGAATCAATCTACGCTTATCAAAAGTCATAGGATCGACACAGACAACAAAACTATCACTGCTAAGCCCATTCGTAACAGAAGAAACTAAAGGCACAATCACTGGAAGCAAGCGATCGCTGGGATTTGCAGAAGTTATCGGTAACACAGTTACCTTACTGCGTTGATTAAAAGCAGTTCCAGAAACAATCACCGCAGGACGTGTTTTGCGAATTTCTGTCCCAATTGAAGGATCGAAACTAACTAACCAGATACTTCCCAATCGATAATCGCTGCTTGCTGCCATGCTGCATCCTCATCATTTGACAATTCATCTAACAACAAACAAGCCTCAACTATCGCTTGCTTTTCCCGATCCTTCCGCCATGATTGCAGTAAACCCTCAATGAGCCGACTGCGGTTTTCTACACGATCGTCAACATAGCGGACTAACTCATCTGGAAGGGAAATAGATATTTTCATCGCTATCTTATACTACTCGTAATACTACTTACAGTAGCATATACACCCGCAATGGAAATTGTCATTTGTAGAAATTGCGATCGCCTGTTTTTCCCTAAATCACGATCGCTGGTTGTGGTCAAGACGCATTAATGATGAACATCGTCTTATCTACTCGCATTATTAATACCAAGTAGTTGCGCGATCGCAGGTAAAATTGCCTCGGCTCTTGCAATATCAAGATTTGAGAAACTAGAATCACTACTTACAGCGATTTGATTTGATTGATTGCGTTTGACCCGTTCTCCCATTTGGCGGCGTTCGGGGGCAGGGAAAGTGGCGAAGGTGCGGCGGAGTAATGGCAAAACTAAATCAAAGGTATCCGTTGCCAGTTTTGTGACCCAATTATCGAGAACTTGCCAGAGGCGATCGTCGTGGAGTAGGACTAAACCACTACCCTTGAGCAAACCTTCCACCCATGCGGCGGCTTGGCTGGGTTCATTGGCTAGGGATAGAAATAGTCCCATGCGTGTTTCTACATCGTTAGCGGTAAATACACCTGCATCGAGGAGTAAGCGACAACAGCAACCTGCTAACAGTCCATGCAGTCCCGATTGATCGGCGAGTTGAGACAGCACGCCATGCCATACTTCCGCATATTCAGAATTTTGTAAGAGCAGGATCGCCCGATTGACAGCGATCGCTAATTCGTACATGGCAGCAGCAGCTTCATCGTTGAGAGAGGCGCAAGCAACGGGAAGACCCACACAAATGCGGGTAATTAAGCCATCCATCACTTGAGCAACAATATTGGTATCGATTTGGCGGACATTGCCATAGCGGAGGAGGTTGGCGAGGGGTGGGACGGATTGCATCAGGTGGGAGATATCCGCAGCGATCGCCGCTTCTGCTTGAAGGCGTGCCATTAAGTAACTAGCTGCATCACCAAGATTTGCTAGCAGAACTTTATCCACTAGTTTGGTGAGGGTCGGTAAATCCTTGGCTTCGTTGGCTTGATGGCGGGTAAAAGCCGTAGCCGCTTCGATAATCGTTTGTCCCCATACACCTGCTTCTACTAGCCTGACCGCAAATTCTGGTTCCCATTGCAATTGCCAAGGTTCTTTAAAGGTTCCTTTGCTACTGCTGTACTGGGTTCTACCCCAAGGGATATCGAGCAAGGCTAAGCGATAGAGTAAATGCGATCGCTCTAAATCATTAGCATTACGCAGATCTAGTTCTAGAGTTTTGGTGTCGGGCTTGAGGCGAAGGCGCTTTTGCTGACGGATTAAGTCCTGTTGCAACGGAACCATCGGTGTGTCTTCAGGGACTCTGCCCATGAGATCGCCGACAATCAATTCCTGATGAATGAATTGCATCGGTAATGGATCGCCAAAACACAGCACCGATTGAATGGCTTCGTTGAGTTCGGGTAATCCTGCTAAGGGGCGATCTCGCATTGCTGACAACGCTTCTGCGAGGCGTACTGCTTCGATCACACTTGCGGAAGAAGCATCAATATCTTTAGTTCGCAATAGTCTTGCCACGCGAGTAATCCAGCGAATTGCGACTTGACTGGAACTGTATTGGAAGTTATGCCAGAGATGGTCATACCATCCTGGGGAAACTACACCAGCACCGTAACCACTAGCGATCGCTAATCTTCCGTAAGTCCAAGGAATCCAAGTTGCTTCGACTTTGACTTTGGGTAATCCCTTGAGAAGGTTGGCATCATTTTTGGCAGGAGGTAAATTTATGAGGGCAGGAGCGTGCCAAGCACCACAGACGACAGCGATGCGTTCTTTGCCTTCGGAGAGTGCAACACGGATGGTTTGACGCATATATGCTTCACGCTGTTGTTCGAGTAGGCGATCGGTGGGACTTTCGGCAAAATCTTCGGCAGCATCCAATTCTTCTCTTAAAGCCGTCATCGCCTCTAGAATCGCTGCAAACAGTTCATGACTATCGCGCCGATGTTCCACCATATATTCCCACCAGCGTTCACCATCACTAAAGCCAGCCACTTCCGCAAGCCAACCGAGGGGATCTTTACGATAGAGATTTAAGTTAAATTCAGGTTTGAGTTCAGGTGATGGTTCAGGATTTGGCTCAATTGCTTCTTTTGAACTTGTTTCTGATTCTGTTTCACTTGAGTCTGGATTAACTGCAGTTTGTTCTTTCTCTTTAATCGCTAAACAATGGGCTTGCGGCAAATCCATAAACTTGATCGGAATATCATGCTCTAGTCCATAGCGAATTGCTTGCCATTCGGGAGAGAAGATGGCAAAGGGGTAATAGACCGAATTTTCAGGCGATCGCTCTTCATAGATGAGGATGGCAACAGGCGGCTGCATTTCCTCTCTAATCACAAAGGGCAGCAGGGATTGAGCATCGGGCGGTGCTTCAATTAGAATGGCATCAGGTTGTAGTTTTTCTAGGGCTTGGCATAAGCTCCGTGCCGAACCAGAGCCATGATGGCGAATGCCGAAAATATGGACTTTATCAGCATTATTTTTAGAACTATTTGAACTAGAGGCTTGGCGATCGCTCTTCAAGTTTAATCAGCCTCTCGACAAGCGCGATACAAATCTTTCCAGTTATCCCGTTCCTTCACCACCGTTTCTAAATATTCTTTCCAAACAAGCTGATCCTGCACGGGATCTTTGACTACCGCACCGATCAGGCTAGAGGCAACATCCCCAGCGCGTAAATAGCCATCGCCAAAGTGCGCCGCCAGCGCTAAACCGCTATTCACCACTGAAATCGCTTCGGCGGTACTGAGTGAACCACTGGGGGATTTGAGCTTGGTTTTGCCGTCACTAGTCATGCCATTCCGCAGTTCACGGAAAATTGTAACAATGCGGCGTACTTCTTCGAGGGCGGGAGGTTCGGCGGGTAATTCGAGGGCGCGACCGAGGCTTTCCACCCGACGCTGCACAATATCCACTTCTTCATCAATGTTATCTGGCACTGGCAAAATCACCGTATTAAAGCGCCGCTTTAGCGCACTAGACAACTCATTCACGCCGCGATCGCGATTATTCGCTGTGGCAATCACATTAAATCCCCTTGTGGACTGCACTTCCGAATTCAGTTCAGGAATCGGTAAAGTCTTTTCCGAAAGAATCGTAATCAAAGTATCTTGAACATCGGAAGGAATGCGGGTTAATTCTTCGACTCTGGCGATTTTACCATCCGCCATCGCTCGCATCATCGGACTCGCCACTAGCGCCGACATCGAGGGACCGTCGGCTAGCAATCTGGCATAATTCCAGCCATAGCGAATTGCCTCTTCACTAGTTCCTGCTGTGCCTTGAATCAGCAATGTGGAATCCCCAGAAATAGCGGCGGCTAAATGTTCAGACACCCAAGATTTGGCTGTCCCTGGGACTCCAAAGAGCAGTAGGGCGCGATCGGTGGTGAGTGTAGCGATCGCAATTTCAATAATGCGTTTGTTGCCAATATATTTCGGAGAAACTTCAAAGCCATTATCCAGCTTGCCACCGAGGAGATAGGTAGACACAGCCCAAGGTGATAGCTTCCAATTGGGTGGGTGTTGTTTCGTATCGATCTTGGCTAGCTCTGCTAACTCTTCCGCAAATTGATTTTCGGCATGTTCGCGCAGTAGGGTTGATACTGAGGTAGCTACTTCGGTATTGTTTACTTTTGCCTTGGCGGTTTTAGAGGTTTTGGCTGGTTTTTCCGTATTCATAGAAATATACGATCAAGGGAGTAATTTCCCTTTAGTCTTTTGATCTGATTCATTTTAACAGAATGTTTAGAATGCTGAGCAATGCTTCCAGTTCTTTACAGAATTTCATATCTTATGGTGATGCGTTGCAATAGCATATTTAGATGTTTTTTATTTACATGAGATGATTCGTAAGTTCTGGAGATTTGGAAAATAAACCGTCAATACTGGCGAGTTTTGCATCATATTCTAATGCAGTGGCAATGATTAGGCGATCAAAGGGATCTTTGTGAATGGGAGATAGGTTTACGGCTCTGACTGTGATCGCAGGGGTTAGTGGAAATAACTCGATTTTGGCAGGAGCTAATGCTCTGCTAAACCACTCTTCGGGTGAACAGGTTAGATCTAATCTGCCTCGACTTTGGGCTAAGGTAATCTCATAACAAGATAGAGGAGATACTGCTAATATATCGGCTAACTCAAAACGCTCAAGCCAAGATGAGGGAAATTGATCGAAGTTGGAGTTGATTAACCATAGCCAAATATGGGTATCCAGAACAATTATTTCAGACATTCCCAATCCTCTTCATCGACTATGGGGCTAACAATATCGCCTAAGATTTTCACTTTACCAGCCATGTCAGGGACGGGAAAACGGCGTTTTATTTGGGGTTTAGTTTCTTCTAGGATAGTTACAATAATTCGTGCCGATGCGATTTCTGGTTGTTCGGAAAGCCACTTAATTTGTCCGTTTTCATAGGTTGCTTCATAACTTTTGAGCATGGTTGTTTATCTCCTTAAAGTGTTTTCACATTCTTGTTTTTTGCTAGAGATAAGAGAGCATAGGCGATCGCCTTCTTCCTGCTGTTTTCTTTCCTCAAGTTCTAAGCAATGATCGCTGGGATAGCTTCATCCTGTGATTCTTCAGCTAGGTCAAAAGCATAAATTTCTTCTAGTTCTTCTAGACGCGCAAGCAGTTTTTGATAATAGTCAAATTCTACAACTACGCTCAAACGTTGACCTTGAGCATCAACAATGTATTGTTCGCTAGTTGTGTTCATTGAGAACTCCTTATAACAGTGTTTAGATTGATTGAAATATTAGCTATAGTTGATAGAAAAAGCATAATTCCCATCTGGAAATCTAATTACTGGAATCCAAAATGGATGATCATGCCATCCCTTATTTATTCCTTCAGATGTTGATTTAACACTGCAGGACATTTTGCTGAAAACTACGATGGCTTCATGAACAACGGGTAATTATCTTTGAATATTATCACTGTATAAGTAATTCTAAAGTGATTAATCATAACGTTTTTATGTGATTTCGACTGCAAAAAACCGAAAATTATTGTTTCAGAGCTTTAAAAGCAGATGTAGTTAAACAATCGTCTGATGTGGCGATCGCTAATCTATACCATTACTTTCAAGAAGCATAAGTCAAATTTCATTATCTTGACTTAGACGTAGTAACAATTCGCGTAGACTTCTCTTGAAGAAATTCATATAATTGACTCCAACATTTCCTGCCTAATTTGCAATAAATCGACAAATTGTTTAATGGATTTATGTAATGTTGTTTGCATATACTCCCATTCCCTATGTTCTTTTTTATTTTCAGAATCCAGAGTAAGCTCCTGTAACCTTTGACTAACCGCAAGCGCTTGCACCTTAGCCGCAGGAATTAACGATGGAGCTATATATTTCGCAGCATCGCGAATAAATTCACTGATACCCCAATAATTACTTATTAATTGAGAAGTTGTGATAAATCGATCCAGAGTGGTGATAATTACTTCAAGAACGATCGCACTTACTTCTTCATTCCAAATCGTTTTATTCCTAAAGAGAAGCGACTTAAAAAGATTACTAAAGGCTAAATCGGGATTTTTGAGCAAATGGATTACTGCGGCTTGTTGTTGAAAATCTAAAATGAGACTATCGGCTAAAGGCTGACCAGCAATGCGATTAACCCCCTCCTCTTGGCTAAACTCAACTAAGGCTTGCAACCAAACCAAATTCCCTGTTTTCTGAGCCGCCGCAATCCATCCTTGGAGGAGTAAGCGATCGCTTTGTGCATGATTAGCAGTCTTTACTAAATCCTCAGTAGACATTGCTAAAGGTTCATTCCAGAAAGGCTGACTCCAAAAAGATAACGGTGTTGATGTCAGCATCTTCAATAACCACGAAGCCCGATCGCCCACTTGATTATTATTTTGCGTATCATTACTTTTCGCTTCAATCCCATCCCTCAGCATCTCAGGCGTATGCACTTCAGGTAAATCAACCGTAAAATATGGCTGATTCCCTTCACTCTGTAATTTGATAAAATTCTGAACTCTAGCGATCGCTCTTTGGCAAAATCTCGACTCAGGCAGACAAGTCAACAAATCAATGGTAACGCGCCGTACTTCCTTGCTGCGATCGTCAAGCAATGCTTCTAAAAAAGGCTCATCTGCCATGCTTAAGCCAGTTTCCAGAACTTCTAAAAAAGCAGTGCGATCGCTAGCACTTTCCTGCTTCCATGTTGACTCTAGCAATTGCCTTGCTCGGTCTGGTTCTTGACGACGCAATTTCGTCAGCCACATTAACCGCGCCGCCTTGCTACCCGTCTCCCATGCCGATTCATCTTCACTTGCCACATAGTTCCATTCAGGATTTTGCGCCGCTAACCATTGCCCACGCTTACCCAATACCTTAGCGATCGCTTCGCGCAGATCCGATTGCCTTTTACCTAAATCCAGCAAGCTCGGCAAACTAGTTTCATGAACTCTTTGACCGAGATCGGCTAGGCGATCGAGCAGTTCAGGCAGTAATTGCTGATGTTCACCACTAAGCATCAGCGATAGATAGTAACCAGTGCGATCGCTACAACGAGGTAAATCATCTAACTCGCAAGGCTCAGGAATTGCTAATTGGTGATTGGTGACGGGTAATTGTCCTGCTTGCTGATATATTGTGACTATTGCCACAGTACTCAGCAATGCAGCTTCTTGATTGGTTGTATCAACATTCACTAATAGCTGACCTAGCTTGCCATCAGTACTAATGGGAGTAAATGGCTGTCTCTGCGTTCCGATGAGAGCGATCGCAGTAACATTTTGTAATAGTGAAGATTCAAGCGACATAAAACTTCTCTCCTGCCCAAATACTCAAAGGATAAAAATCATTACCATTCCACTCGCCAAAAATAGTTATAGGATGACCACCACTTAGAGCTAAGATTGTCCAGCTGCGCTCAAACCGTGATGACATTGGCAACAGATTAGCAGCGCGATCGCAGATAAACCATTTGCTATCTTGATGCAATGGGATAACCTGCTGAAGGGTGAGGGGAAAGCGCTCTAGCCAAGGATTTTTCATTAGGGCATTGCTGTAAGAGGCGATCGCTAAATCAATCGTTTCATAACCGATGCCATCTGCTGTTGATCCAGAGGATAGAGAACTTTGTCTATTGATAATAATGGCTCTAAGAGGGTAAGCGCTTTCAAAAAATGCAAGTTCGGCTTCTAGATAATTTCCCAACATAAAATTATGTTCAAAGGGTTGTGTACCATGAGCAAACTGTAAATATAAAGCATAGCGATCGCTACTTTTTCCCCATAGCCAAGTTCGACTAATTCGTAAGCGATCTTCTGTTTCTACTTGCTGTCCCATTACTAACCAGACATCCTGAACTAAATAATTGGAGCCTTTTTCAGTAACCGATTCCGTTAGTTCTGCTTGATTTTGTGTCCACCCAATTTGGGTGCGAATATCCGCCTGAATGCCCATAGGCAAATCATCCAAACGCTGAAATCCCTCCAATAGCAAATGTAACTTACCTAATCTATGTAACAAGCGTTCCTGCCATCCTGCCCCAGATGCGATAACGCTAGGAATATCACGCAATTGCCTTGCTAAACTCGGTGCTTGAGCATCAACCATTCTTGCCGCAGGTTGCTCCCAAAATTTATAGGATTCCGTACTTACCGAGGTTAAACCCTGACGAATTAAATCATGCAGCCAAACTTGTAAATCCTGTACTCCTGCTTTGACCTTATTTAATCTTGCATTTGCTCTTGCATTTGCGCGTTTCGCCTGAGCCTCTGGATCAACTACTTTTTCAGGTTCGCTGAGTTTTTGCTTTTGTTTTTCCTCACGCTTAACACGAGACGCAATCCAATCAGCAACCCAATCTGGTGGCGTTCCACTAGTCAAAACCGTAGGTTGGCTTACCATTAGAAATAATAATCCCAAACCATGTTTGCAAGGAAATTTACGGCTAGGGCAACTACAACGAAATGCAGGTTCAGAGAGGTCAACTTGCGTGCGATAGGGATCTTTGCCACTACCTTTGCATTCACCCCAAATGATCTGTTGATCTTTACCCAAGTTGCCCCATTTATTTAATGTAGCTAAACTTTTACCATTCTTTGCCGAGGCAGGATCGGACGCTAGGGATACCACCCGATCTGCTGTCCAATCGCCACTTTCTGTTGCAGGAGAATCATGATTTGTGAGGACCATTTTCTTACTGTGATAAATTGATGCTCCATTAATTTATCCTAACTCAGATGTTGCACCATTCCTCAAAAGTCTTGAATGGGCATGGGTTTGAGAACAATTTCAAAGCCATGACGAGCAGCAACATCGGGATAAGTATTACTTAGTTCCTGAAGCTTGAATTTTTGACATATGTTCAACCAATGGCATTTGAGACTCTCCTCATCTGAAAGTTGGGTGAAAAGGTTGGGGATACTGGCTTGTTGGATGGAGAGGGTCAATTAGAATAATTCACCACAGGCGGAGCCGCAGGCACAACCGTTGCCCAATTATTTGCATTGGCTCGTTTAGCATATTCATTAGCGGCACGATTGTAAGCCACCGTAGGTGCTGTATTAGAAGCATCCGCTAACCATTGCTGATAGTCTTCAGGAGACTGCACCACCACATCGGTTTGCATTGCTGCAAAATAAGTACCGCTATATTGCGAATCCCGTAAGCGATATTTCCCTTCACGGATAGGCGTAAATTCAAAATCAATCACGCGTCCAGGAATAATATCTTGCTTGAGGCGAAAAGCAGGAATATAAAAGCCATGTAGGACATCTTCAGAATGTAAGGCTAATTTAATGCGGCGATTGTTTGGCAAATGCAACTCCGTACTAGTGACATTAGCGATGGTCTTATCAGCACTTGCGATATTTTTATAACGGAACTCCCATGACCATTGTCGTGAGAATACTTCAATATTTTCTGCGTCTTCGCTACCTCCCATCTTCGCCATTGTTGCAGCCTCAGCCGAGACAATCATATGTACATGTTCCATTGGTCCTAAAACCGACATTTGATCATAGATCTGATAACTATAAGTTGCAATCCAAATTACCAAAGCAAAGGGAATTGCTGTCCAGATGATTTCTAACTTAACATTGCCCTCTATATGCGGCCCATCACTAAGATCGTATTTCTCAGCGCGTTGAAACAAAACCGAATATGCCAAGGTTCCAACCACACCAAGGAAAATAAAAGTTCCTAATGTCACCAAGAAGCTAAATAAGTTATCAATTAAAACTGATTCGGCTGAAGCTTGCGGCGGAAACCACGTATAGGCTTGCTGTCCCATCCAGAGACTGACTAATGCGATCGCGATCGCAATTCCACCTAAAATTAAAACTGTGCGAAGTTTCATAGATCTCCCTATAACGAATTCAGATTTTGACCTAAACGTAACAGGCGATCGGCGGTGATATGTACCCCAAACTCAGAAGCAAGTTGTGCGCCCAAAGTCCCATGGACAAACATGATTGCAAAGATTACCAATCCTGCTAACAAATAGCTCCATTGCACCTGTTGACCCAGATCCTTACGCCAGACAAAGCGCTGAAACCCACGCCAAACAGTCATACCAACAATAAGGGTAAGCAATAAAACCCCTCCCACACCATGCCAGATCATCGTTTCCATCGCCTGAAAACCCCAAGCACTTGTGACTTTCTCATCGGGAACAGCAAGCAAAATTTCATAGAAACCAGCACCAACTGTAAAGAAGGTAACGATCGAAGCAGCAATCATGTTGTACCAACCGACATCAAAAAAGCTGGAACGGGCAGCAGGGATCGCTAGAAACTTAAATATAGGTTTTTCGAGAACAAAAAATACACCAACAAAATCAAACCCGATCGCCACAATAAACAAACCCAAAGTCATGTGAACAAGATTGGGATGAACTGGAATTGCATAGGGTAATCCATTAGTACCCAACTGACTGCCTAATTGATTAATCAAGTCTGGATTCATTTTAATCCCGCCTCCCTTAAAGCTTCGACAACGCGAACAGTATGCAATCCGTAAACCCAAACTAATAGGTCTCCTAAATAAACTTGGAAAAGAACTATCCCTGAAAGCAATACGCTAACCCCAAGAAATGACATCGGTAATTTTTTAGGATCTCGAAGCCGCAGTACATAGCGCCAACCTGTAATTGCTGCAATAATTGCCGAAAGTGACCAACCAATTATCGTATGCAGGTTCAATGTGGATTCTACTGCCGCATAGGGTTGAGCAAGTCCCGCTTCGATTTGTCCAAAGATAATGGCGATGAAAATAGAAATGGTGGCAAAAAAGTAATTCCACCAGCTAACCTCATATAGGCGAGAATTGTGCGTGAAGTAGCCGATCGCATCGCATATTACGGAAAACAACACCATTGCAATTACAAAATGCACCACAATCGGGTGAATCGTATCAGGATAAGGCAAATTATGGTCATTCAACGGTGGAAGGTATTCCAGCATTATTTTCAATACTCTAAAAATAATTGTTTTTCGATCATGTTACTAGGTTAAGCCAAGGTTTAATGACTTGAGCAAATTCTTATCTAGATTTAAGAATTTCTTGAAACTTATGCATCTGTTAAGTTGGAGCGTATTTCTATCAACTCTAAGCTTAATCATTTTGCGCTTAAGGCAAAACTTTATCATCGAATCGACAAGTTTTAAAAGTTAAACGTCACACCCAGAAATGGTCCATTATACCCATACTCAAAACTCTGGTCGTCGTTACCATAGTTGATTTCATAAAATTTATAACCAATCTGAAGCGATGTGGTGGGAGAAATCCACCAGTCAGCTCCAGTGATAATATTCCATTGTAAATCTGGATTGCCTGCCAATCCAAAACCAGAAGCATCACCGCGCAACCACAGGGTCACAGGATCGGAAACCTGCACTCCAAATTTTGCTCCGACCATGGGTTCGAGCCAAGTTCGGCTTCTACTAACTGTTCTCTGAAAAGACCGATCAAATTGTTGGCGTCGGAATGTAAAGTCCAAATCAGCATCAATACTGGTATTTAGAGTATTTAGACGAATACCAATGATAGGCTCAACCCAAACTTGGGGGAAAGATTTATTTGATGGTTTGTCGGGCAAACTGTATTGAGCAGGATCGCCTATGTGATAGCTAATCGCAAAATCGTAGATACCCTGACTAAAATTGGTACTTGTAGAAAGGTCAGTCTGGAGACGCTTAAAATCACGGCCAGAGTTTGCATAACCTCCAAAAGATTGATAGGATGCATCAACAATAAAGCCCAAGTTATTGTTCCATGCTTCGAAGCGACCATAAATAGCAAAATTTAGTGCATCAAGTACTCCACCCAGACCTGAGTTAAAGCTAAGCGATCGATCTCCGATTGTAGTTGTCCCATATACGCTAAGGGGAACTGGAATGTAGGGCTGAAATTTAATATGCCATCTACTGCTATCCTCAATGGGATTTTCTGTCATGCTTGAGGGCTGGGCTGGAGTGACATCAGGATTATTCTCTTGAGCTGTTAAAAATCGCAATGGTGGAATTGGTAAATTTGATTCCGTTTTTAACTCCCTTAGAGATGTCTGTACATTACTGAGAGTTCCAACACTTGAAACCTGAGGGGGAGTATTTAGAATATTTTCTTCTGCCTTAATGGGGAGTTGCTGCGAACTAGATTCCGCAACATTAACTTGAACTTGTTCCGATAAAGTTTCTGGGCTTGGATTAGCGATCGCCTTTGGAGCAAACAATCCAGAAATACCTAAAATAGCCTGAGACAAAAAAACTGAGAGGTATATATTTTGCCATCTCTTTAACATGATTCTATATCCCCCACAATCTTTAAAGACAATTTATCTTAGCCTAGTTCGTATCAATAATTTTGTAGACTTGTAGAAAAACGAATTTGAGCAAATTAATGAGAATACTCCATAAATTTAAGATTGCTATCTCTTAAATCAATTACTTCATTTTCTAGTAATTCAGGCATGGCTAAAAACCTAAATAACCTAAATACTAATTAGATACTTATCTAACACTACTTATGGTCTGAATCTAAACAATATTCACAGAAAGCCAGACTTAAAAATTTAATTCCTAAAAAATAATTGTGAATCATCATCAAGCACCATTACTAGAAGCGATCGCCAATTACCTAAGTATAGATCATGCAGCTTTTTATATGCCAGGTCACAAGCGGGGAGCGGGAATCGATCTAGAGTTTGAGCAGGTTCTAGGAAAAAATTTATTTCGTCTAGATTTACCCGAACTTCCTAACTTAGAAGAGTCAATTTCTGAAGCCGAAAAATTAGCCGCAGATGGATTTGGGAGCGACCGCACTTGGTTTTTAGTCAATGGTTCCACCTCTGGAATTGCGGCGATGATGTTGGCTGTGGTGGGGATTGGAGACAAAATTTTAATCGGAAGAAATTGTCATAAGGCAGCGATCGCAGGCTTAGTTTTATGCGGAGCAACTCCGATTTATTTAGAAACGGATTATGATTCTGAGTTTGATTTAGACTGTGGCGTTAGTCCTAGCACTTTGCAAACTGCTCTAGAAAATCATCCTGATGTGAAGGCGGTGATGTTGGTTAGCCCTAATTATTTTGGGTTGTGTGGCGAATTAGAAAAATTAGTAGCGATCGCCCATAGTTTTAATATCCCAATTTTAATTGATGGGGCGCACGGAGGACATTTACGATTCCATCCTGATTTACCAATGGATGCGCTCACCGCGGGGGCAGATGTGGTAGTGCAGTCAATTCACAAAATGGGATCGAGCCTAACTCAAACTGCCATGTTGCATATCCAAGGAACTAGGGTGAATAGCGATCGCCTGAATCAAGCCGTACAGATGCTACAAACAACTAGTCCGAATATTTTGCTTTTAACTTCTTTGGATGTGGCTCGGCGGCAGATGGTAGTGCATGGTCAAGAATTATTAGAACGAACTATTAATTTAAGTAATTGGGGGCGATCGCAGATTAATCAAATTCCTAACCTGCACTGTATAGAAAATATTCCCAATCTCGATCCGACAAGGCTAACGGTAATGGTGAATAAGCTAGGCAAAACGGGTTTTGATGTGGATGAGATTTTTTATAATTCTTTAAATGTGATAGCAGAAATGCCGACTTTATCGCAATTAGTATTTGTGGTTTCCATTGGCAACACCTCCGCAGACATGGATAAATTAATTCACGCCTTTAGAAATTTATTAGATCAATTTGCAAAAGAAATAGTTCTGTCTCCTCTAAAAACCTTTAAAACTCTTGCTATTCCTAAAATATGTCAAAGATTAACATCCAGCCTAACGCCAAGAGAAGCATTTTTTAGCTCCAGTATCGCCATTCCTCTGAAAAATTCCGCAGGATGTATTGCTACCGAATTGATCTCGCCCTATCCTCCAGGTATTCCCCTTATCTGCCCTGGGGAAGAAATTACGAAAGAGGTGATTAGTTTTTTGCAATTAATTAAAAATTCAGGCGGAATCATTAATGGACTGAGCGATCGCACGATGACCACGATTAAGGTTGTAGTTTAAGGATATAATGCCAATCATGTTTGCAGAATATTCACAACACTGGCAGCCAACCCTGAACTGGGAGCCAACCCTAGACCAAGAACTCAGCTTTCAAATTGTTTATGATTTGGTGCTTGAAGGCAATAAAACCCAGAATTTAACTCGAATCATTACACCACCCGACTTTTGGGAGAAGCATATCTGGGACTCATTACGGGGAGTTTTACCCCTGTGGGATCAGCAAAATCTAAAGGTACTTGATATTGGTAGTGGTGCAGGATTTCCCGGGATTCCTGTGGCGATCGCCCATCCTAGTTGGCAATTAACTCTCCTCGATAGCACTCACAAAAAGACAGCCTTTATCAATCATGTCACTCAGTCTATGCCTTTAGCAAATGTGACCTCATTAACAGGGCGGGCGGAGCAGTTAAATAGCACGATTTCCCACTATCAACAATATGATTTGGTACTGGTCAGAGCCGTGGGCAATGCCGATCTCTGTGCCGAATATTCTATTCCTTTTCTCAAAAAATCTGGAGTCGCAATTCTCTATCGGGGGCAGTGGTCTGAGGCCGAACAAAATAGCCTTAACCATACCTGTAAACTTTTGCGTTCTAAAGTTGGATCTCAAGATCGGTTTTCCACACCTATAAGCTCAAGTGTGCGTAATTGTCTGCATATATCTCGGAATTAACCTAGAAAATTAACGCTCAAATTCCAACTCGTATTCAACTTGGTAGGGAGAACTAAAATTAGAAGCATCATACAAAAATCTTGTGGCTTCTTCTTCTAAGCGATGAATTAAATGGGACTCCAGGGCGTTCATAGTGCGAAGGGCCGCTAAATAACCATCTAAAAATAGCCGCAATTCATCTGTCCGATAACCTCTGCCCCACATATCCACGAGCGAGTCCGTAAGTTTTTGATAATTACGAATGGTCATAGTGTCATCGATCATGTTCATTATTTTCTAGTTAAGTTTTTTAATTAAATATTTGGCTGGGATATATTAAGTAATATTAACACTCTGAGATCTATCAAACCCAATCATCATCAAATTCATCATCAAAATCACCAATTTTATCCTGAGTTTCGGTTTTAACCGATTTCGAGCGAGATTTGGAAACCTGAGGATTTGTAACTTGAGTATTTGAAAATTGAGATCTAGAACCTCGCAGACTACTAACCTGTAAAGCCGTGATCGCTATAGCTCCTAGGGCTGCACTAAATACCAAAACCAATCCCAAAGGCAAATTAATTGACTCTAGATTTAAAAACTTTAGGGAAATAGATTGTTGATTTTGAACAGCAAAAATACTTACCCCTGATAAGAGAAAGCCGAGCAAAAAATAGGTCAATGTACGGATCATTTTGGATTAATAGCGTTTTAGAGCAATTGAGACTTAAAAGTTAAAAATAAAGAAGCTTAGTTTTGATATTACCCATGCATTAATTCCTACCCATCAATACAAAGTCAGCAGTAAAAAGTCATTAATACCAATCTATCAATACTAAGTTATCTCGATGGACAATCGTATCTGAACCCTCAAATCCCAAAATCTGGAAAATATGTTCGGATTGCTGTCCTTGGATTTGTTGAATTTCCCCACTACTGTAATTAGTTAAACCTCTGGCAAATTCTTTACCTGTGCGATCGCATAAACTCACAGCCTGTTGGGACTCAAACTTTCCCAATACATCAATCACACCTGCGGGTAAAAGCGATCGCCCCTTACTTAAAACTGCATTGACCGCCCCTTCATCTAAAATAAGTTTGCCCACAGGGAGCATAGCGTAGGCAATCCAACGTTTACGGGCATTTGTAGTGCGGGGTTGGGGTTCAAATTGGGTACCCAGATTTTCACCTGCCAGAATTTTAATAATGCTATCGGGTTCACTGCCTTTACAAATTACAGTTTTTACCCCTGCGATCGCCGCAATTTTAGCCGCAGCCAGTTTTGTTGCCATTCCCCCAGTTCCCCAGCCCGAATTTACCGAATTAGTATCCACATCTAGGTTCCATAACTCTTGATGGTTAACGGACATAATGGGTGTAGCCGTTGGATCGAGTCGGGGATTTGCCGAATATAAGCGATCTACATCCGTCAGTAAAAATAACCAATCAGCTTCGATAATACTTGCCACTAAAGCCGAAAGGGTGTCGTTATCCCCAAATTTTAATTCTTCCACCGCCACCGTATCATTCTCATTCACAATCGGCACTACGCCTAATTCTAGTAATTCCTGAAATGTGGAATAGACATTTATGTAGTGTTGTCTTTGAATTAAGTTGGCACGAGTAAGTAAAATCTGAGCTACAGGCTGATCAAATAAGCGGAAAAAGTTATCATAAATCCCCATTAGCCTACCCTGTCCGACGGCGGCGATCGCTTGCTTGAGGGAAATTTTAGTCGGCTTTTCTGTAATTCCTAAGCGCACACAACCTACCCCCACTGCTCCCGAAGACACCAAGATTACTCGATAGCCATTCCGTTGTAACTTCACTACGACTTCTACCAAGGCGGCGATCGCACTAATATGAATATCCATCTGATTATTGCCAACGCTAGGCTGAGTTAAGCTGGATGTACCAATTTTAATCACCAAAGTTTGCATTGAGATTTCGCCCTAAATAGTCTTTTTACGATCATCTCTCTTATATAATTTGGTTGAATAGTCAAACTATTCTCCGAGAGCTACTAAATTGTTCCATATTCCCAATCTCATCAGCACCCCAATCTCATCAGCACTATCTATAGGTTTAATATGACTGGGCAACTTAAATTTAATCAATCACTTAAAAAAAGATCTAATAGAGTTATAACCTCTCTGTATCAAGCATTAACCTTTAATCTAGTAGTTATTGGTCTGGTTACTTGCCTTTGTCTTAACCTATTTGTGGCTCCTGTATATGCCCTCGGCGGCAAATTACCCGACCTTAATCAGCCTGCCCCTGCTTTTACCTTGCCAACGAATACAGGTAATAAAGCGATCTCCTTAGCAGACCTAAGGGGTAAGTGGGTAGTAGTTTATTTTTATCCCAAGGATTTCACTTCTGGCTGTACCTTAGAAGCAAAGAGATTTCAGGAAGATTTACCTAAATATCTGGCAATAAATACCCAAATATTAGGCATTAGTGCCGATTCTGTAGACACCCATGCTGAGTTTTGTGATTCTGAAGGCTTAAAGTTTCCCCTCTTAGCCGATGAAGATGGGGCTGTAAGTAAAGCCTACGGTTCTTGGGTAGGATTTCTTTCGATGCGGCATACTTTTATTATTGATCCTGATGGCATTTTGCAAGCCCAATTTACAAGGGTTAACCCTTCGATCCATAGCCAGCAAGTATTAACAAAACTAAGGGAATTACAGGAATCAGCATAATTAGTTGCTATGTTGACCATTAGGTGTTGATTTCTCTAGATTTCTGTAGATTTTGGTTTCTTTTGACCTATGAGTGCATATATTTATAATCCCAACCTAACCTTAAATACAAATCTACATCGTGCGATCGAAATTGGCGATCTTGAAGCTACGGTTGACCTAATCGAACAGGGTGCAGATATCAATTCTCCCACTAAAGATCAAAACACTGCCCTGATGTTGCTAGTTATTAAAGGTGAATATTTCACCATGGATTTCCTGTTGCGCTCATATTCCCACATCCAGACAAATAGCAAAAATAGTCGGGGTGAAACGGCACTGATTTTGGCAGCAATGTTTAATAAAATTGAGGAAGCTAAATTATTACTGTCTAAGGGCGCAGATATTAATCAATCCGATGACTATGGCGATACTCCCTTGAAGATCGCAGTGCAGAGAGGACATGGTCGTTTCGTTTCTATGTTGTTAAGGGCTGGGGCAGATGTTAATCTAGGTTCCCAAACCACCCCTATTCAAGATGCAAAACAAGGACTTAAGATCTATGAAAATATTATTAAACTCTTGAAATACGCAGGCGCAGAAGAATAAAAACCAAAATCTAGGGGTGTAGTCTGTTAGTATAGTCACTTAAGGTTTGATATAGCTATCAAGTCTTGAATGTAGCTCAGATAGCAGCCTAATCTTAGTATTTGCAGCCAATATCAGCAACGAATTTGAACATCTACGGCAATGTGAGCTATTATTTTTAGTGAAATCGTAAGTTTATTGATAATACAATGATTGGTGAAGAGAGCAAGCCTCAAGAAATTATAGAAGAGCTTCAAGATGACGAGGATATGGATCTAGAGTCTTTTGGCGATCAACTAACAGACGATCTCCTCGAAACTCCTGAATCGGTTTTTACTAAGGAGAAACCCTCTGAAGATTCTCCTCAGGTTTCAGAATTAGTTGCCCAAGTTGTAACCTTAAAACAGCAGGCAGAGGAAAAAGATAGTCAATATAAACGGTTATTCGCTGATTTTGATAATTTTCGTAAGCGGACAGAACGCGAAAAAGAAGAAGAAGAAACTAAGGTTGGGGCTAAGATTTTAAAGAAATTCTTACCCGTTGTTGACGACTTTGAACGAGCCCAAGCTCAAATTAAGCCTAAAACTGATGGCGAAACCACAATTCATAATAGCTATCAATCCGTTTATAAACAGCTTGTAAAGAGCCTTAAGGAATCGGGTGTAACTAGAATGAGAGCCTTACATGAAGCCTTTGACCCTAATTTTCATGAAGCGATCGCCCAAGAACCAACTAATGAGTATGAAGAAGGTACCGTAATGGATGAACTGCGCCCAGGTTACCTGCTAGGGGAAAGAATTCTACGTCATGCCTTGGTTAGAGTAGCATCGTCAATGGCAGAAAACTTAGAATCAAATACAGAAAACTCTGATATTTCATCTACAGACGGCTAACTTAGTTGATATGATTACAATCAAGAATGGGTAACTTGAGTTTTAGAAGGCTTTAACTGGACTATTAATTTATGTCAAAAGTAATTGGAATTGACCTTGGGACCACAAATAGCTGCATTGCCGTTCTTGAAGGTGGTAAACCCACAGTAATATCAAGTTCGGAAGGTGGTCGTACTACTCCCAGCATCGTTGGATTTACCAAGGAAGGAACCGAGCGCATCGTTGGCGATGTTGCCAAGCGGCAAGCCGTTACCAATGCCCAAAATACGATTTTTAGTATCAAACGTTTCATCGGTAGAAGGTGGGACGAAACTGAGGTAGAACGGGGACGGGTATCATATCCCACAGCTTTGGGCAGAGATGAAACTGTAAATGTGGTCATTGGCACAAAAGAATATACGCCCCAAGAAATTTCCGCCTTTATTCTGCAAAAGCTTAAACAAGATGCTGAGAACTACTTAGGTGAAAAAGTTACCCAAGCTGTAATTACAGTCCCCGCCTACTTTACGGACTCCCAACGCCAAGCTACCAAAGATGCAGGCAGAATTGCAGGGCTTGAAGTACTCAGGATTGTGAATGAGCCTACGGCAGCTTCTCTGGCTTACGGATTAGATAAGCAAGAACGAGAACAAACTGTCTTAGTATTTGACCTTGGTGGTGGTACCTTTGATGTCTCGGTCTTACAACTAGGGGATGGATTTTTTGAGGTTAGGGCAACTTCGGGTAATAATCACTTAGGTGGTGATGATTTTGACGCCTGCATTACAGACTGGATCCTCAAAGGTTTTCAAGAAGCTGAAGGGGTGGACTTAAGTAGCGATCGCGTAGCAATGCAAAGGATTAGAGAAGCCGCAGAAAAAGCCAAAATTGAACTTTCCAGTGCCCCATTTACGGCTATTAGTTTGGCCTTTATTGCCAATACTGAGAATGGACCTAAGAACATAGACATCGAGTTAACCCGTTCGGAATTCGATCAACTTACGGCGCATCTGGTCAAACAAACCCTTGACCCTACGGCTGATGCTTTAAAAAATGCAGGGATATCTCCTAAGGAAATTACTAAAATTATTTTAGTGGGTGGTTCTACTCGCATCCCCGCTGTCCAAGAGGCGATCACCAAGTTTTTTGATGGAAAAAAGCCCGATCAAAATGTTAACCCTGATGAAGCAGTGGCTATCGGGGCAGCAGTTCAGGCTGGAATCTTGGCGGGGGAAGTCAAAGACCTGCTGCTTCTAGATGTAATTCCCCTATCAATTGGGCTAGAAACTGTGGGTGAAGTTTTTACTAAAATCCTTGACCGTAACACCACAATTCCCAGCAGTAAAGGGCAAATTTTTTCAACTGCCGTTGATAATCAAGAATCCGTAGAAATCCATGTTCTTCAGGGAGAGAGAGCAATGGCAAGGGACAATAAAACCCTTGGTAAATTTGAACTAGAAGGCATCCGCCCAGCCCCTAGAGGAGTTCCCCAAATTGAAGTATCCTTTGATATTGATGCTAACGGTATTCTTAAGGTTACAGCTAGGGATGTAGATACGAGTATTGAGCAGGGCATAAGCATTACAAATACAGGCGGACTTAGTCCTAGTGAGATTGATCGGATGAAGATGGAAGCTGAAGTTTATGCGGATGAGGATTTAGCCCGCCGAGAACTGGCTAATCTTAAGAATCAGGGTAAAAACTTGATTCGGACAATGGAAGATATGCTTCGAGATCACGGGCCTAGCGTGATTACGGAAAGCTTAAGAACTCCAACTCAAAAAAACATTGATAACTTAATTTCGATTGTGGATGAGCCGGATATTACTGGTGAGGAGATTCAAGGTAAGATTAAGCCCCTACAACAGTCCTTGTATGATGTCACCCGGGCGATCGAGAGATATTCTCAAGTTGAAAGGGTTAAAAACAAGGATGAATAAACGCTCTGGAAGCATTTTAATTACTCATCTTAAGTACTAAAAAGTAAAAACCTGATTGGATGTGGGGTTTGGGGCTGTGCCCTCAAATTCATGCATGTTTCTGAATGAAATGTAGCATCAGTTAATTAATAATGGCAATCAAAATTTCAGGGGCAAGTTCCATTAAAACTTTATCAGGCTTGGCAACACGCCCCACGCCCAGTAAGGTTAGAGCCGCAGTTTTTAATATGTGGCAGTGGCAAATTAGGCGATCGCAATTATTAGATATATGCTCTGGTTCGGGGGCAATGTCGGCAGAAGCTTTAGTTAAGGGTGCTAGTTATGTGGCTGCTATAGATCTATCAAGGGCAGCTTGTAAGTTAATTCAGCAAAATTTAGAGAAAGTTTGTAAGCCCGAACAAAAATTTGAAATTTACTGTGGAGATGTGATTAAAGTTTTGCCAAAGCTCACAAAACTCAGTGCGATTAAATTTGATTTAATTTATTTTGATCCTCCCTATCAAAGTCAACTTTATGAGCCAGTTTTAGAAGCGATCGCCTCCCTAATGTCATCTGAATCCGTTATCGCCGTAGAACATTCCCGCGATCGCAGTTTACCTGCAATTCCTTCTCATCTTCAAGCGATCGATCAACGCCTTTATGGACAGACATCTGTAAGTTTTTATTCAAGGTTATGAGCTTCTGATTTCCTAATTCCATAGATCTATCAGTATGATTTTAGAGGTACCAACTGAAATGAATGCGATCGCCAGCAGCTATATTAAAATTATCAATCTTTCTTAAACTCAATTAATGCCCAATCCATTCCTCCAACTTAACTACGAACCAGCTTTAGAAAATTTGGGTGATGAATATTTTGATCAAGTTACAGCCGCTAAATTTCCTGACCATATCCTGCGTTGGCGTAATGATCCTGTACTCCAGACCCTAGGCTTAGAACCTAGCCAAGTTGCAGATCAAGATTTTATCGAAGCCTTTGGGAGATTCAATGGCATAAGACCATTTTTGGCACTGCGGTATCATGGCTATCAGTTTGGTGAATATAATCCCAACCTTGGGGATGGTCGAGGTTTTTTATATGGTCAGGTACGGGGCATAGATGGAGAACTCTACGATTTTGGCACCAAAGGTTCAGGTAGAACTCCCTATTCTCGTAGTGCCGATGGCAAGTTAACTCTTAAGGGTGGGGTCAGAGAAGTATTAGCAGCCGAAGCTATAGAACGGTTGGGAGTCAAAACATCCCGATGCCTGAGCCTAATTGAAACTGGCGAACAGTTATATCGTGGCGATGAACCTTCGCCCACAAGATCTTCAGTTATGGTGAGATTTAGCCGATCTCATATTCGTTTTGGCACCTTTGAGCGTTTACATTACCTGAATAGGGGTGATTTAATCCGTAAACTTTTAGATCATGTAATTGCCACCTATTATCCCCACCTAACTCCTTTACCCCAGCCCGAAAGAGATGCTAGTTTCTATGCCGAATTAGTGGAACGAGTAGCCAAGCTTGCTGCCCAATGGATGGTGGCTGGATTTTGTCATGCTGTATTGAATACCGACAATATGTCAATTACGGGGGAGAGCTTTGACTATGGTCCCTACGCCTTTATTCCCACCTATAATCCGCAATTTACGGCGGCATATTTTGATTATTACCGTCGCTATGCCTACGCCAACCAACCAGCAATCTGTTACTGGAATTTAGAAATGTTGCAATATCCGCTCAAAATGGCGATCGCCCAATCGGATTTAGATGTAGGATTATCAAAATTTAAAGACGCTTACCGCCAAGCCTATACCGATCGAATTTGTCTAAGGTTGGGAATAGAAGCACCTATCCCCCCAGAGTCACCAGAGGAAGTTGAGAAATTGATTTCCTTGGCTCTGCAACTTTTATCAGAGACCCAAATTGGCTACCATGACTTTTTTATTAACCTTAAAACTAGCTTTAATCCCAACTGGCGCAATCGGTCGCAAAATATAATTTTAGGCATAGAAGAAAATCTTACTGAGGAGCAAACTCATCTTCTGGATCAATGGCGATCGCTCTACCAGCAAATCTTAGCTAAAATGCCGGTCGCCCAAATGTCTGATATCAGCCCAAAATTACATCTCTATAATCCCAGCAAGATTTTATTACGTCCCGAAATTGAAACTGTATGGGAAAAAATTACGGTAGATGACAACTGGGAACCCTTCTATGAACTAATCAAAGAAATTAGAGCCTAAACAAATCTCACCTTACCTCTCTTTAAGGTACAAAGTCTATCTTTCTTCTGCCAGAGGACACAACAGCGCAAACGGTATATACAAGTATCGCTCTAGGGCATAGAGTATCTGAAAATGTCTGTGGAATCGGTCTGGCGGGGGATGAGACATGGGTTGAGTCCTAGTTAAGAGGTGTGGAAGCAGAAAACCTAAGTCGTGAGTCTTAGGAATCCCCCGATTTATCGGGGGAGGATGTCAAGCACTAGTACCTGTGCGGCTAGAGAACAACATATTTTCTCGATAATCCACAGGACAGTCAATAATTGTCGGTACAGACTGGGCTAAGGCTTCTTTTAGAGTGGGTACTAATTCCCCCGCCGATTCAATCCGATAGCCCCTTAAACCCATGCTATCGGCAAGTTTAACAAAATCAGGATTACTAAACTGAATATAGGCACTTTTACCATAATGCACCTGTTGCTTCCACTCAATTAACCCGTAGCCGCCATCATTAAAAATCAAGGTGACAAAGGGTAATTTCAGCCGCACCGCCGTTTCTAGTTCCTGCATATTCATCATAAAGCCCCCATCACCTGAGACCGCAATCACCTGACGCTCTGGATGCACTAACTTTGCTGCTAAAGCCCCCGGAATGGCAATCCCCATTGCTGCAAACCCATTGGAAATAATGCAGGTATTTGGGCGATCGCAGTGATAATGCCTAGCCATCCACATTTTATGCGCTCCCACATCGGAAATTACAATATCCTCAGCCCCCATAACTTGCCGTAAATCGTAAACTATCTTTTGGGGCTTGACGGGATAACCTTCATCATTGGCATACTGCTCATAGTCGGCTCGAATACTATGTCTTAGTTCTAAAGCTTGGGGATTGGGTTTACCTTGGCGATCGCTGCGATGAATAATCTCATTAAGGGCATCAGCAATATCACCTACCACTTCAACTTGGGGAATATAACTGCTATCAACCTCAGCCGCATTTTCACTAATATGAATAATCGGAATTGCCCCACTAGCATTCCATTTTTTGGGGGAATATTCTACAAGATCGTAGCCTACAGCAATGACTAAATCAGTTTCATCAAAGGCATAACTAATAAAATCTCGTTGTTGTAATCCCATTGTCCACAGGGATAGGGGATGAGTATAGGGAATTACGCCCTTGCCCATAAAGGTATTAACAACTGGAATATTTAACTTAGTCGCAAATTCAGTGAGAGCATCACTGGCACAGGAACGAATCGCACCGTTACCCACCAAAATCAAAGGATTCTTAGCCTTAGAGATCAAACCAGCAGCCTCTCCCAGACTGTGATAGGAAGCATAAATTTTTCCACCCTTGGCCTGCTGTAAAGGTAAGCCCGTTACAGGCATGGCGGCGATATTTTCAGGTAGATCAATATGCACTGCCCCCGGTTTTTCACTTTGGGCTACCTTAAATGCTTTTCGCACAATTTCTGAAGTGGTGCTAGGGCGGACAATCTGAGCATTCCATTTGGTTACGGGCGCAAACATTGCCACTAAATCTAAGTATTGATGGGATTCTATATGCATGCGATCGGTACCAACCTGCCCAGTAATTGCTACTAATGGAGCGCAGTCAAGGTTCGCATCAGCTACACCTGTCATTAAGTTTGTGGCTCCAGGTCCTAGGGTTGATAGGCATACTCCTGCTGTACCTGTAAGTCTGCCATAGACATCTGCCATAAATGCTGCCCCTTGTTCATGGCGAGTGGTAATAAATTGAATCGAAGATTTTTCTAAGGCATTCAAGACCTCCATATTCTCTTCCCCTGGCAGTCCGAAAATATATTTAACGCCCTCATTTTCCAAGCATTGCACCAAAAGTTCAGCCGTATTCATATTTTTTGTGACTTATTTTTAGATCTTGAGGAGAACAGCCAAAAGTTTAGCAAGGATTTACTGTTTTATTTTGTGATTTGGCTTGAATTAGCTTAAAAATAAATGGGTTTAAAAAACTATCCGCTCCCAACAAGCCACAGATATAACTATATTGAGATCGGTCTAGTCGGATCATCAAGTTATTCAAACTGCTGGAAGGAATCTATTAGTCGATCATTTGACAATTGCAGAGCTAGAAATTAAGTGAGCCAAGGCTAAGGAAGAGTTTGAAGCACTTAAAAAAGCTGGCTATAACCCTTTGACGGGGAAAAATGGGCAATTTAGTTAGTAACTAGGTAGGCAACCAAAGATTTGCGTAGTCGCAGGGCTAATAATCAAATTACTGGAAGTTTTGCAGATACCGATAACCTAGAAATACCTAGAATTTTTACCGACACCTTTCCGATATTAAAACCCTAAAACTCACTGCTAGAGAGTCTTTTAGCTGTCTAGTTAAGTTATCTAGCTATCCTTGTATTTAGATAGCAGAGTATCCAGATAGTTAGATATCTGAATATCTGGGTTTTCAGATTTCTGGCTATCCAAATAAAAAGCTAATAACTCAGCTACTAATTCAGAAAAATCTATATCAATGCTTCTACGCTGAAGGTTTAGTAGCTCTTGCTGAATATCAAACTTTAGCTGCTTAGGTAGGTCATACTGGCAACATAGTCTTTATTTGACTTCTTACCTTTAACCTTTGCAATCACCTGTTGTGGCTGAGTAGTTATTTGAATATCCTGACTGAACAGAAAATTACCAAATTAATTTCCCTGATTGAAGAACTCAGAACCAACCTACCTGATGTCCATAATCGCTATGATTCTGAAGCAGAACTGATGAAACAAGTAATCGATCCACTCGTGGCTTTGGATGTCTTGCATGATACTCTAAATAATAAATAATGGAGATAGTTGTTACGGCTAGCAATGAATCCAAACCTATTGAATAATATGAATCTGTGTAGATGCAAAAAAAATGATGTGGTACAAAATTTTTGCTTATTTTAGGCTGTGGGGCTTAAGTTTAATCTTGATTTTATGCCTGCAAATACCCTTTCATATTTCAGGAGCGATCGCTCAAATTCCCATACCATCTAATAATTTAGCACCCACAAATTCCGAACTAATTGCTAATGATGGGGATATATGTGGCAGTTTGATGTGCGCTTCTATAAATATTGATGGCTCATCTATTCTCCGCATTGCTGGGCCTGCCCTAATTCGCAGAGACGAAGTGACGATCAGACAAAGAGCCAGAAGTATTGAGCGAGTTATGTATGAAGTGATTAATGCTGGAGCAGATCAAAATAATAACGTCAATTCCAAAACTCTGAGGGTAGAAGCAGGTACTCTTAATAATCAAAATGTGATTTTTACGCCCGATCTACCCCAATTTCCCCAACGGGTGATTATGACAGTTACGGATTTAGATGCTCGTCAAAATGAAACTCCTAGGGAAGAGCTCACAAAGCTCTGGCAAAAGCAGATTTATACCAGCATTATTACGGCGATCGATGAACGCTATTCACCCCTGCGAGTTTTGCCATTAGTCTTACATACATTGGGTTTAAGCATATTTGCAAGTCTATTGATATTTTGCTTTCAAAGACTTCTACACATTCAATGGGAAAGTATTGATAAGAGAACATCAAGTTTTAATACCACCAAAGTTGAGGGAATTGACATCAATAAATCTGAACTTCCCCCTAAATCTTCCAAACCTAGTTTCTGGGTTTTTATCACCGCATTCGTTAAAGCGATCGCCGAGGAAGGAAAATCGCCGAACCATAAAATTCATCGGATTGGGAAATTATTCTCTGGCATATTTATCTCATTCTTTGCTCAAATGCCCCGTGAAAGTCAAATCCACTTTAACTTTAACTCCCGTCGAATTTTACTATGGGGACAGATCAGCCTGTGGATCCTTGCTTCTAATATTATTCTTTCTAAATTCCCAGATACTCGCAGTATTGCCGCCATGATCTTAGGGACTCCTCTAACAATTTTAATTTATTGGCTAGGAATAGGTGGTTTGGTCAAGTTAAGTAATTATGTAGTCGAGTTTTGGCTAAATCAATGGGCAGAAAGAGAACGAATAGAAGCGAAATCTAACCGCTACGCCCTGAGAATTCCCACGTATTTGGCAGTGTATAAGGGGTTTTCTAATATCGTATTTTATGTGACGATCGCATTTTTAACCTTAACTAGTTTGGAAGTACCGATTGCACCAGTTCTGGCTGGGGCTGGGATATTGGGTTTTGCCATCTCCTTTGGGGCGCAGAGTTTAATTAAAGACGTAATCAGTGGATGTTTGATTCTCTCTACCGATCAGTTTGCCGTAGGGGATATTGTCACCATTAGAGATGTAACTGGAATCGTCGAAGGCCTAAATCTCTATATCACCCAACTACGTAGCCCTGACGGCGAATTAATTACGATTCCTAATGGTTCAATTAACATGGTTCAAAATCTTTCTAAGGATTGGTCAAGAGTAAACTTTGCGATCGATATTGCCCACGCTGCCGATTTGAGATTGGCTTTAAAGATTCTGAAAAATATCGCCCAAGAAATGCAAGATGATCCCATCTGGAAAGAGATTATTACTGCCCCTGCGGAAATTTTGGGGGTTGATAATATTTCCCAGATTGGAACTCAGTTAAGGGTATGGATTAAAACTCTGCCCCGCAAACAATGGGATGTGGGGAGGGAATTTCGCTATCGGGTGAAGTTGGCATATGATCAAGCGGGAATTGAAATCGGCGCACCACATCATATTGCCTATCTTAATTCTCCAAAAGCTCTCTCTGGATCTGATGTTATAGATTCATTAAATGAGAAAAAAGTGGAAGAGTAAACCATCGAATCATAAATTATAATCGCTTTTGTCTTGCAATCAAAGATGGGCTTAACTACTTTTTAACCAGTTGTAATCGACCTTCCTTATCAACTTTTACTGCCATGCCCAAACGATCTAGTTCATTTACTGCAATTTGATAGGTCTTTTGATCCACAGCCCCAGCTAAAACCGAACCCCAAGCAGCAATTCTCGCAGATTTACTATCTGGATCTTGAAGTAGGAATTCCGCAGAAGCCCTAGAAGCCTCAGCTATAAATTTTGTTTCTGGTAAGGCATCAGGGGGGAAAGTTGCTCTGTCAGCCCACTCTGCGGCTTTAAGATAGGATTTCCTTGCGGCAGCACTATCCCCCAAAAACAGCAACTCATCTATAGCTCTGCGCCGCCACACTGTATAGGCATCATATTGGGTTTCGGGGGAAATAAACGGTAGTCCTTTTTCGTACAGGGCGATCGCTTTTTGAGGCTCCCCAGTAAGCAGGGTGACAGCATTGGACATAAATAAATACGCATAAATATGCCTTGGATCTCGACTAATAATCACATCAAAAAAATCAGGGCTTAAACTATAGCCTGTCCTATTTTGTTGCCTTGCTACATCGTCGCCAAAATATTGCAGAAATCCTAAAAAAGCGACGTTAGCAATCATATTGTTAAACCCAAATCCCCTTGGTGGCAATTGACTCAGGAATTGCAGGCGTGCTTTTTCTTGGGCAACGGATTTTTGATCGGCTTCAACAGTTTGTCCAGCTATTTTTTGATTGAGTCGGGGAAGTTGCAAACCCACAGTTGTAATGGCAAAAGCGGCGATCGCTCCAATATTAATAGCTAATTTCAGCAGTTTCATATTCTTCAAAACTTATTATTTCAGACCAATACCAAGCGATCGCCATTGTTTAATAAATATAACCCTAATAATTTTAGTCAATTTTAGTTAATATTTACACTCAAAATCAGATTATACGGATACCCCAGTTCGGTAAACCACACTGGTAGGAAGTACTCAGATTCAGCTAAATTAGCACTCAGCAGTCAAGAGTGCTAAATAGTATTGTTATTGGATAAAACACTATGGCAACAATGTCTTTAAATGTTTCTACCGTGAAGCCCTTAGGCGATCGCGTGTTCATTAAAATCAACGAGAAAGAAGAAAAAACCGCAGGGGGGATTTATATTCCTGATGCCGCTAAAGAAAAGCCTCAAGTTGGTGAAGTCTCGGCAGTTGGTGCTGGCAAGCTTGATGACAAAGGCGTGCGTCAACCTCTAGAAGTTAAAGTTGGAGATCAGGTTCTCTACTCTAAGTATGCTGGTAACGAACTCAAGATTGATGGGGTTGAGTACATTCTCCTAGCTGAGAAGGATATTTTGGCAATCGTTGCCTAACTATAGACTAATCGTAAGTTTAACTCCTCAATTTGCTCTTTCAATTAATCGAAATTAATCTAACTAAGGCTAGAAAATCATGGCAAAGCGAATTATATATAACGAAGATGCCCGTCGTGCCCTCGAACGTGGTATGGATATTTTGACCGAAGCAGTAGCTGTAACCCTAGGACCTAAAGGCCGAAATGTGGTTCTAGAGAAAAAGTTTGGCTCCCCTCAAATCATTAACGACGGTGTCACGATCGCTAAGGAAATCGAACTCGAAGATAACGTTGAAAACACTGGTGTAGCTTTGATTCGTCAAGCTGCTTCTAAAACCAATGATGCCGCAGGTGATGGCACAACCACTGCCACCGTACTTGCCCATGCGATCGTCAAAGAAGGAATGCGTAACGTAGCCGCTGGAGCTAACGCCATCTCTCTCAAACGTGGCATTGATAAGGCTTCTACATTCCTAGTAGAAAAAATTGCATCTCACTCCCGTCCCGTAGAAGATTCTAAAGCGATCGCCCAAGTCGGGACAATTTCCGCAGGCAACGATGAAGCTGTGGGTCAAATGATTGCTGATGCCATGGACAAAGTTGGCAAAGAAGGCGTAATTTCCCTAGAAGAAGGTAAGTCTATGACTACCGAGCTAGAAATTACTGAAGGTATGCGCTTTGACAAAGGCTATATCTCTCCTTATTTCGTTACCGATGGCGAACGCATGGAAGCTTCCCTAGAGGAGCCATTTATCCTAGTTACAGATAAAAAAATCGCCCTAGTTCAAGACCTAGTTCCTGTACTCGAACAAGTAGCCCGCACTGGTCGTCCTTTGCTAATTATTGCCGAAGATATCGAAAAAGAAGCTTTGGCAACTTTAGTCGTAAACCGTCTCCGTGGCATCTTGAATGTCTGTGCAATCAAGGCTCCTGGATTTGGCGATCGCCGTAAAGCCATGCTCGAAGATATTGCTGTCCTAACTGGTGCTCAAGTCATCACCGAAGATGCTGGACTCCGTTTAGATACTGTGAAATTAGAAGCCCTAGGCAAATCTCGCCGCATTGTTGTCACCAAAGACACCACTACCATCGTTGCTGAAGGTAATGAAGTTGCGGTTAAAACCCGTTGCGAACAAATCCGCCGTCAAATCGAAGAAACTGAATCTTCCTTTGATAAAGAAAAACTCCAAGAACGCCTTGCTAAACTAGCTGGTGGTGTGGCTGTAATCAAAGTTGGGGCTGCTACCGAAACCGAAATGAAGGATCGGAAGTTCCGCCTTGAAGATGCCATCAATGCCACTAAAGCTGCGGTCGAAGAGGGGATCGTGCCTGGTGGTGGGACAACCTACGCTCACCTAGCTCCTGAATTAGAAACTTGGGCAAATGCAAATCTTAAAGCTGAAGAACTAACTGGGGCTTTGATTGTCGCAAAAGCTCTTCTAGCTCCTGTGAAGCGAATTGCTCAAAATGCTGGACAAAATGGGGCTGTAATTGCCGAAAGAGTTAAGGAAAAAGACTTTAACACTGGCTACAATGCTATGACCAACCAGTTTGAAGATATGTTTGCCGCAGGTATTGTTGATCCTGCAAAGGTAACTCGTTCAGCTTTGCAAAATGCTGCTTCGATCGCTGGCATGATTCTAACTACAGAATGCATCGTTGTTGATAAGCCCGAAGATAAAGCTGCTGCTCCTGCTGGTGGTGGAATGGGTGGAGACTACGACTACTAAATTAATTAAATTAAGTTAGTTAGTTTTCTATAAATATTTTTCTATAAATATTGGGGTGGTGCTACCATCCCTTTTTTTTATCTGTCCTCTTCAAGAAGACCCTGAGAAAAAAATATAGTCGTGGTCTTTGTCCTTAGTAACTTGACTGCTACTATATCTACTTTAGAATTATTAACACCTAATGCAAGGTAAATGTTTGCTTTATCAAAGCGATCGCCCAGTTCCTTATCTCCAAGCTTGGGCATGGCAGCAACAGTTAGTAAAACTCCGCCAACAGGATCAAAACCAACTAGATGTGTTAATTATGCTTGAGCATCCGTCTGTTTATACCTTGGGGCAGGGTTCGAGTTGGGAGTTTGTGAAGTTTGATCCTCAGCAAGCCGATCTAGAATGGCATCGAGTGGAACGAGGTGGAGAAGTAACCTATCATGGGCTGGGACAAATAGTTTGCTATCCGATCTTAAATCTCAAAGACTATCAACAGGACTTGCATTGGTATTTGCGCCAACTAGAAGAGGTGATTATTGTGACCTTGGCTAGCTATGGCTTAGTGGGCGATCGCCTTGCGGGGTTAACAGGAGTATGGATCGAGGGGAAAAAAATTGCCCAAATTGGGATCAAAGTTAGTAAATGGGTAACTATGCATGGGTTTGCCCTAAATGTGGATATGGATATGACAGGATTTGATCGGATTGTGCCTTGTGGAATCGGCGATCGCCAAGTTTGCCAGCTCAAGGAGTTTATTCCCAACATCACCATAGAATCTGTAAAAGCAAGTCTAATTAAAGCTTTTAGTCAAGTATTTGGAGTTAGTTTGGAAGCAGTTGATTATCCTTGATTCGTCTAAAAAACTGATGTTACGTATAACATTCAGAAACTTGGATGAGTTAAGGGAGTTTGAGGGCTGCGCCCTCAATTGGGGCGCAGCCCCAAACCCCACACCAAATCAGGGTTTTATTTTTTAGTGCGTAAGATGAGTAAAAAAGAATCAAAAAACTGGAATTTTCAAGACGGATGAAGTTTATGTAAATTTGTATATCCATGAAATTACCTAAATAACATGGAGTGATAGGCTGGATAAACTAAGACATAAAGTTAAACAAACTATGAATTTAAGTATAATCGCTGTAATTGCCTACGGTGTCCTTGCCATTGGTGGAGGGATCGTGGGCTATCTTAAAAGTCAAAGTCAAGCTTCCTTGATCTCTGGTATAACTAGTGGAGTGTTGCTATTAATTGCAGGGGGATTGCAACTGGCTGGACAAGACTGGGGTAAGTTTTTGGGCATGGCGATCGCCTCAGCATTAATTATAGTATTTGTGATTCGCCTAGTTAAAACCCGCAAATTTATGCCCGCAGGGATCATGATTATTGCTGGAGTTGCAACTCTAGGTGCAGTGTTATTACCAGTTTAGGAATTTTGTGAGAAATGCGATCGCTTGCCCCAAGATCAATAGGATCAATAGACGTTACACCCATCCACGAGGCGATCGCTCAAACCCTAAGTCTGGCTCAACATCGTCATCAACCAGTTATTCTGACCTATTCATGGAACTATGCCGAATTTAGCCAAGGTCAAAGTGCTTTAAATCAAATTACCCCTGCTTCTCTCCTCGCCAGTGCCTCAGATTCAGAATATAAGTTTTATTGGCAGCAGCAACTTTTAACCCTTGCTGCGATCGGCGTAGTTGCCCACATTAATACAGATATTAATTCAGATCGTGATTCCGAGCCTATAGATCCCAATCAAAATCGATTTGAGACCGCCAAGTTATTCTGCCAAAAATACCTTACCCACTCCGTAACCAAAGGTGATACTGACCTAGGACAAATTCCCACCTACGCTTTGGGGGGCTTTGCTTTCCATGCTCAGGTTCTTACTTCTCAAGATAGTTGGCAGGGTTTTCCTAATGGAATGTTGTTTATTCCTAAATGGTTACTACTACAGGATCGCAATTCCCCTCTAGTTATTGCCCTAAATTATTGTATTCATCCTGAAGATCATTTAAGTGAACTAGAGCAAGAAGTAGCCGATCGGATTTTAGAATTTCCTCATCTCAGTTCAGAGCTTAGTATTTCCAGAGAACTGAATCCCAACTCCGATCAAGATATTGAAGAAGTAACAGGCGATCGCCCTTGGACAGAAATTGTCGAACAAGCATTGCAGTTAATTAAATGGGGAAAATTAGAGAAAATTGTCCTTGCCAGAACCTTGGATGTGCATTTGACCTGTACTCATTTAGAGGTTTTAAGTTCTTTACGCCACAATTATCCAGATTGCATTTCATTTTTGCTAAATTTTGGGGTTGGCAGCTTTGTGGGAGCTACTCCAGAAATATTATTGCAGTTTGAGATGAACGAGCTAGGAGATGACCAAGGCTTACACTTAAAGAGTGATGCGATCGCTGGTTCCACTCGTCGAGGATTATCTGCTGCTGAAGATCAACTTTTAGGGAATATTCTGCTGGCTAGCCTCAAGGATCGATACGAACATGAAATTGTGATTACATCGATATGCGATCGCCTGCAAGCTTTAGGTGTAGATTTGCAAGACTTGACCTCACCTAAGCTCAAACGCCTCAAAAATGTTCAGCACCTGCACACTGAGATTAAAGGGATTTTAAATGGTGGACATTGGCTGCAAAGTTTTGAGATTTTACGACAGCTTCACCCCACTGCCGCCGTAGGAGGAGAACCCCAAGAAATCGCCGTCCAATTAATTCAAGCATCTGAAGCTTGCGATCGGGGCTGGTATGCCGCTCCCATCGGTTGGGTAAATAGTAAAGGCGAAGGAATTTTTGCTGTCGGTATTCGTTCGGGTTACCTCAATGGTGATTCGGCTCGAATCTATGCAGGGGCAGGGATAGTTGCTGATTCTGATATTGCTTCCGAACTAGGAGAAACAGCAATCAAGTTTGAAGCCTTACTTAAAGCTTTAGGTAGTTTTCGACTTTAGTCTTCTTCCCACTTTTTAAGGGGGATCTAAATTTGAAACCTAGTCATAGACTTCTAATTCATACTCCCTTCCCACGCAAGGAATAGACGAACAACTTTCTGAGCCAGAATAAGTTCTATTCCAATCAATGACTAAATCTAGGCTGGGAAGGGAATAGGTAATTTGTTTAAGGCAATTAAGGGTAGCAAGCAAGCCTAGCGAGCCTGTTAAGTAACCTCAGAACATACCGCACTAACTTCAGAATATACCGCACTAACCTCAGAGCATACCGTCCTAACCTCAGAACATATTATTCTAACCTCAGAACATACCGCACTAACCTCTAATTGTTTGAGATATAGGATTGCCCTGTATTGAGATCAAAGATAGTCTAGGTTGTCGCTCTGAGCAGATTGGCTTTATATGGCTCACTAAACCTGATGTTAGTAAAGAACTGTAAAAACCAGCTAGTTTAACCGATTCGTCTACTGTGTTAAGACGAACGTTGATTGCCTGACTCAGCTTTTGAAGCTTTTCTATTTCAAGCGTTTCAAGCTGACTGATAAGCTTAACAAGAGTTGCTTGTGTCATTGGATACAAAACCTTCACGATTAAGATACAGATACTTATACTAGCAAACTTTAAGCTAGTTGAGATCACTTGCCTCCAGCCATGATTACCTGCTTCGACCTGCGATCGCACCTGAGTTTCATAGATTTCATCGCCTCGCCGAGCGAATTCTTCTTTGCTATATCGAGGTTGTCGAACTTCAATCCGCTCCAACACGATTGTTATGCTGCATTCATGATTTTGCCTTTACCGATTCTGTCCATTCTCGCTGGAATTCTTCCTGTTCTTCAACTAAGACGGGTTCAACATCCTCACCAAATGCAAAAAGATCAACTAATTGATTACGAGTAGGAAAAGTATTGAGTTTTCCACCTTTGTATATCTTCATCCCTAACCCCATATCAATTGCCATCCCTGTAACTACAATATTAAGGCTTGCTCCATAGCACATTGGGTAAAGACTTAACGCAGCTAATTTCTCACGAACCCGCTTAAAGGACTCAAAGAAATTCCAATCGACACATTCAATCTCACCACCTGTCCATTTAAGTGTGATTCGACAATCAGTACGTCGTCCGTTTTCCTGCCAATCTCGACAACCCAGATCGACTGTCGCTGGCAATAGCTGACCATGAATATTTCTAAGACAAATCTCGCGTTGTCCGAATGAGCGTTCTGGGACATCTGCCATATAAGGCTCCAATTAAGCGATCGCTACAATATTCATCTAAAAACGCTGATCCACTGGTGATCTCAAGCTACTTCAGCCTCAAACACTAACAAATAATTTTTCGGTCGCCGTTCTCACCAAGAACTCAACTGCATAACGTCAGAGATCACCGGGCCGATGAAATGTTGCCAAGCAGGAAAGATCATTGTGGCCGGCTCCGGTGCATCGACTTGTTGGGCGGATTTGTATTTGGATAGGGATTGGTTTTTGATGCCATTTTCCATATTGAATTTTCACCCCTAGTCCATTTTTCTATAAATCCATGATGTTCGATCAAACTTTCCCTTATTTCTTTTCCACTTTTAGAATCAACCCAATCACCGCCGGACCATTCTATGAGAAATAACGCAACAGAATTTGCTGATACTGCATCATTAGATTCTATTATAGTTGTTTCTGTATCGGAATATATATCAATGAAATATTTATCTGATGGTCGTCTTTTTATATATAATTCTGTCCAATTTCTATCTGCCGGATATTCACAATTACCATCAGAATCGTATTCAACATCATATCCCCATAACATGTCGGCAATTTGCCTAAAATCGGGAAATGGACCAGGACCTTTTATGATTTTTACTTTATAATTCATGGTTTTACGATTTCCGCCCAATGGCAAAACGCAGCTGCGGCAAGTAACCTCCAACTTCTCACCAGTAGCTTTGTCCGTCCGCTGCCGTGACCTGTTAGCTGGCATTTAACGGGCGTGAGAAATAGCTTTGCAG
>VYKS01000139.1_pt1 | contig 72757 bp, 80 predicted proteins | sample 5114511 | NCBI WGS metagenome assembly VYKS01 (sample SAMN12291795, study PRJNA351875) | freshwater metagenome | isolation source: freshwater lake | place: USA: Michigan, Gull Lake | collected 2011-07-05 | reverse complement strand
GTCTATTTTCTACCATTGCCTTTTTTACCACCCTAACCTAATTTAGAGATGAGTAGCAACTAAAGTCTCGCACTGAAAGTGCGTAGTTTTGACTAGCGATCTGGGACAATAAATATGAACACCAAATTAGTTAAATCAATATTTATGCGATCGCTATGTGGATGCTTTAGTAGGTAATTTCCGTTCTGAATCAGGTGTTCATGCTTTTGCCCAGATTCGCAGCTATATCTCTACGCTCAAAAAACAGGGGTTAAGTGGCTTAGATGCTTTGACTAGAGCATTTCTTGATAATCCTCATATATTCACTTATGTTTAAAGGCAAAATGGGATTTCTAGAAAATTTCTGGACATGCTAAGGATTGCAGTAAGAGCAGTACATTGGATCGGCAGAGAGATTACCATCGGGGAATAATACTTCTTTTTGAAACTGACAGCGATCGCACCGATAGATATGAGAACGAGTAATTTGGGTAGGAAGTCTGCATAGTTCACAGGGTAAGCCTTGGGGATTTTCAACCACATCAAAATTCACAAAATTACAATGGGGACAGAGTTGTTGCAACTTCCGCACAAGATCTTGGGTAGCTTTGGTAATATTACCGATCCGAGTGGGATTGTAGAGAGCGCGCATATCGGTTTCAATGTGAATTTGGGGCGATCGCTTTAATAGTTCACATACAGATAACCTGAGTTGAGCTTCTGAAGTTATACCCTTATGAATTGCTGCCTTTGCCGAGGTGTGAGCATCAGGCATCAGTACGACCGCATGATCGGGAAACCCAACTCTGAGCGCAAGCTGATAGGCTTCCTCATAGCTGGAAATCTGTTGATGGGCAAAATTAGTATCGGTCGAAAGGAACTCTCCATAAACTGTGAAATCATACCTGCGATCGCTTAATAATACAACTTCACGATTGTAGGGAATACCTAAAAAGGGATGGGGAAAAAAACTGCCTTCACTAGCGATTGCTAAATCAACATCCATTAGCTCCATAGCTCTCTTTGCTTTAAGTTTAGCCGTTTGAATTTGATTTGCAGGGCGATCGATATCTCGGGTAAATGTGCCAAATAAGTCACTATCAAAATCTGGGGGGACAGTTATTCGCAATCCCAATTCTGTTTCTAAGATGGGGGCGATCGCTAACTCCTTCCGATGTCTAGTGGCAATTACGGCATGGCGATCGGCAAACTCGAGTAAACCTTTGGGGAAATTAGTAACCATTTAGATGATCTCAATTATTTCCGATATTTCTAATCAATCTTAATCCCCTAGATAGCTGAATTAGCAAACAAAAAATCAACTTTTTCTATAATTTCTGGGTAATGCGATCGGGCAATTTGGCGAAATTCTCCAGAGGCAACCATTCCGCCCCAGCAATGTAAAAGATGAATTTTATACCCTGCTTGAATCAGAGACAGGGAGTCAATGGGGGAAACATTATAGGTTGTGGGAATCTCGGCTACAGGAATTTGGCAATGATGTAAAGCTCGGACTAGAGCCAACTGATCTTGTTTTTGGAAAATTTGCCACTCTTGCTGCCATTGAGTAAACAACTGTTGGGTTTCTTTATTATTTTGCCAAAGCATGACTCCACTATTAAATTGGGGAGAAAGGGGGGGAATTCGCTCTAATGTATAGAGTTTTTCGGCTGGAGAAATATGGTCGCATAATTCAACCGTGGGAAGACGATCTCGCACCATAGCAATAGGAGCTTTAGTTAAATAACCCCAGAGATCGCTAATCGGCTGACGGGGCAGAATATCGGCATCTAAAAACAGGGTTTCTGTATAAGGACTCCAGCTAATGAGATGAGTCTTTACATAGCGAGAGATAAAAGAATTGTTGCTAATTAATTCCTGGGATGTCAGTAATCGAGTCGAAATTTTATAGGGTTTAAGAGCCAGTTTATTTAATTGGGGAAGGTTAGAAATTATGGAGATTGGTAATTCAGGTTCAAGGCTACGCAGGGCGATCGCACTAATTAAAACTGCTTCTAAATAAGCTTCAGAGTCGGTAAGACAATAGACAACACCTTGGCTGATCATAAGAAATTCTGATTAAGAGATGGTAAATAGTTGATATTAATATTTACCTTAAATAATGAAACATACTGCAATAATTATAGTATCCAACTAATATCCAACTAATATCTAACTAATCAATTCGATCGCAAATACTCATCAATACCACATCTGCTTGTAATCATCGGAAATATTAAAGATCTATGATCTACTGCTCTCAAACTGGAAGACTACAAATAGAAATGAAGATCTTTATTTCTAGGAATCATAACGAACTTTACCATTTTGTATGAACAAGTTTAGTCCTAATTCTTGGCGCATATTATTAGTCTCTACGCCTGTAGGAGCTTTGGGAACAGGCTTGGGTGGTGGCGTGGAACTAACCTTAAAAAATTTAGCTCAATCCCTGCAATTAAAAGGACATAGCGTCACTGTACTAGCCCCAGAAGGCTCTACGATCCCCAATATTGATATTCAAACTGTGGCGGGAGAGTTTCAAAGTTCCATGCAGTTCCTGAATCGCACCGAAGGGATGTGTTTACCCAATAATTCGGTTTTGGCGAACCTTTGGGAAAGGGCGAGAATGCTCCAGAAAAACTACGATCTGATTCTCAACTTCGCCTATGATTGGCTGCCCTTCTATCTGACTCCCTTTTTCCAGACTCCGATCGCCCATTTGGTTAGTATGTGTTCTTTGAATGACAATATGGATCGAGTCATTTGCCAAGTTGCTGAAACCTTTCCCCAATCCTTAGCTTTTCATACTCAAGCTCAAGCCGAAACCTTTGGTTTGTCCATAGCTCGCAGGATCGGCAATGCTTTAGATCTAAACTCCTATCATTATTGTCCTCATCCCTTAAATTATCTGGCATGGGTGGGGCGGATCTCCCCCGAAAAAGCTCTAGAAGATGCGATCGCTGCGGCAATAGCGACAAAAATGGAATTAAGGATCTATGGCATCATCCAAGATCAAGAATATTGGGATACTCTAAATCAAAAATTCCCATCTGCTTTAATCAATTATCGCGGCTTTTTAAGCACCGAGGCTTTGCAACAGGAACTCCGCCAAAGTAAGGCTCTGCTCATGACTCCACGCTGGATGGAAGCTTTCGGTAATGTTGTAATTGAAGCTTTAGCCTGTGGAGTCCCAGTGGTTGCCTATCGACGGGGTGGCCCCTCAGAAATTATCCTTGATGGTAAAACTGGCTTTTTAGTAGAACCTGATAGCGTGGAGGGTTTAGGGCAAGCTATCAATAAAATCGATCAAATCGACCGTCAAGTATGCCGTAGCTATGCTGAATATGCCTATTCTCTCTCGGCCTGTGGCGATCGCTTGAATCTGTGGTTTGCAGAACTACTGGAGGACTTTTATAGTAGGGGTTAAACTTGATTTGCCAGAGCGATCGCTAATTTTTGCCACCGCCATAGGAACAGCACCGCCGCCGTCGCCACACCCAAAAGTTGTCCAATCCAGAGTCCGACCCCACCCCAGCCCAGCCAAAATCCAAGGATATAACCACTGGATAAACCCACGCCCCAAAATGCCACAAAGCTGATCACCATGGGAATGCGGGTATCTTGTAATCCCCGTAATGCGCCTGCGATATTGGTTTGCACCCCATCTAAAATTTGTGACAAAGCGGCGATCGCCATCATCGAAGTTGCCAAAGAGATCGCGGGAAGATTGTCAGAATTATTCACATCTAAGTACAAAGAAAAAACCTGCCTAGGGAAAATTGACAAAGCGATCGCCATACCCACCATAAATATTCCCCCTAAACCCATGCCCACGTAAGCAGATTGCTGAATACCTTGCCAATTGTGCTGCCCTAGCCATTGCCCCACTCGGATTGTGGTCGCAAAAGACATCCCCAAAGGCACCATAAAAATTAGAGCTATGGTTTGAAACACCATCTGGTGGGCGGCTAAAACCTCCGTACCCAAGGCTCCCATCAAATAAGTGGTACTTGTGAATAAGCCAATTTCTAGGGCAAAGGAAATCGAGATCGGTATGCCAATTGCCATCAAATCTACTAGAGTTTTAAGTTCTAATTGATTTAATTTACTAAACAGGCGATAGGTTCGCAGTTCTGGCTCTAGTAAAATGTAGGCGATCGCAATCATTAGCATTAACCATTGGGAGATCGCACTTGCCCACGCAATACCCACAACTCCTAAGGCAGGAAAACCGAATTTTCCAAACCCCAAGATATAGTTGGCGATCGCATTAAATAAAGTCCCAAATACTACAATTCCCATAATCGGCTGAGGATGGGAAAGGGAGGAAATCACACTCTTGAGCAGGGCAAATAATAAAGCAGGTAAAAATCCCCAGAGAGTTATACCCAGAAAGGTTTTGAATATGCTTATAGTGGCGGCAGTCTGACCTAAATAGCCCATCAGTAGATGCATATTTCCTAAAATCATCATCACGGGCAGACTCACTAGCACTGAGATCCAGATCCCGTGCCCCATTAACTTTTGGATGCGACCATGACTCCCCGCTCCAAAAGCTTCGGCAACTAAAGGACTTGCTCCCAAGACAATTCCAGTGGCAGTGACGAGGAGAGTTGTGAATGTGATGGCAGCTAAACCTCCACCTGCTAGGGTTTCTTGTCCCAGCCAACCCATCATCACTGTGTCCACAAATCCTGTGGCAGCTTGGGAAATCTGCGCCCCTGCGAGGGGAATTGAGAGGCGGAGAGATTCCTTAATTTCAGTACGGAGGGATAAATTCATGATTTAGGGATTAAGTACATGGACTAAATTATTTATACAAATAAATTGTTGAAAAATTTATTCAGTATCCATCATATGTGTAATTAATTCTGTCTAACTACTTACTAAATCTGGACTGCAATTTTTCGCGATTGTGAATCCCGATTAAATTATTGAGATTTGGGGTGGAAGGAATAATCCCCCCAGGATTGAGTGGGAATAGATTTCCATAGTAGTCCCGTTTGATTTCCTCTAATTTGCAAGTTTCAGCGACTCCAGATAGTTGATAGATATCCTTTAAGTAACCTCCTAGATTGGGATAGTCTTGAATGCGTTGGCGATCGCACTTGAACAGACTGTAGTAAACAGCATCAAACCGAAATAGGGTTGTAAATAGCCGAATATCTGCCAAAGTCAGGCGATCGCCACAAAGATATCTGGAATTTTCCAGAGCCCGATCAATTTGGTTTAACATGGCAAATAACTGATCGCAGGCTAGATCGTAGGCAGTTTGAGTCTGGGCAAAACCACAACGATACACGCCATTATTCACCGAGTCATAGATTTTCTGATTCCAGTCATCAATCATTGCTCTCAAGTCTTGGGGATAGAGATCGAGTTGAGATGGAGCCAAGTGATTAAATTCTGAGTTCAACATCATGACGATCTCAGCACTTTCATTATTAACAATAGTTTTAGTTTGCTGATCCCACAGAACTGGGACTGTAGAACGTCCGTTATATCCAGTTTGGGCAAGTTGATATAGTTGGGGCAAGGTGTCACAGTTTTCAGGATTCTGCTCTAATAACCAAATGCCCTCATCCGCAGAAGGAGTAGCAATTACTAAGGGGATCGAGTCTTCTAGTGCTTTAAGAGTTCTGACTACTAAGGTGCGGTGCGCCCAAGGACAACCATAGCCTACAAATAGGAGGTATCTCCCTGCTTCGGGTTGGTAGGGATTAGTGGCATCTGTGGTAATAAAATTCCGAAACTGACTGACTGGACGGATATATGCCCCTGAGCGATCGCGGGTGGCCAAACTCTGCATCATCACTTTCCACATACTTGTCCACAGAAATTTAGCAGACTTAATTAGGATTTTAGGAGGCAGTGCCATTATGATTTCTTTTCTAGATACTCAAACACAGATTTATCGCCAATATCCGCAGGAATATCCTGAAATAGCTTCCGCAGGGCAAAAATAAAGAACAGAAATGCCCAAGTTAGCAACAGAAATTTCTCTACATCAATAGAAAGTATGCCCAATATATGGCCGATCAAAAGTGTAGGAGCGATCGCCACCAAAAATTTTGTCTCGAAGCGATTAAAGCAAAAAGCCTCCTTGAAATAGATACCTGTAATTGCGGCAAAGGTAAATCCCACCCCGAAAATAGTCAGTGGATGATTGTAAATATAAAGGGCTAAGGATTGATGATTTTGAAAGGCGATCGCAGTTAATACTAGGGAAACTACACTCCCAATTCCTAGAAATACTTGAAGGGTTCGGTGGAGTAATTTAAGATAAATATGAATATTCGCAAGGGCAATTCCTAAAGCCACAGAGAATCCCGCAAACAGCAGAGTGAGAAAATTTAAGGTCACAGGATTGAGAACCGATGAGGTAGAGGCAATTGCCCCAATGCCAAAGCAGAAGGCGGCAATCATCAAGGCACTGCGATAAATAATTACACCTTGGCGATCGCGATCGGTAATCGTAAACTCACCAAACTGACCTTGATATATTTGCTCATATATTGCGGATGTAGTAGTTGACATAGGATTAAAAATTGCACCTAAAATTGCGGCTCATACTAATATTACTCCCTTTGCAATCAAGGATTAGGATCGTGGCAAAGATAGAAGCTCATTACTGAGTTGAGTACGATTGATTGGCAGAGCCTAATCGAGTTTTTTTGAGAAAGAAATTTGATATATCCAGTTTTCAGAAAGGAATGATTGCTTTAGCAAGAGAATGACTCTTAACTTTCAGGATTTGCGGGTGGTGGCGTGTCGATTCTTCCTGGGATTGGTTTCTGGGCTGGTTGTAGCCCCGCTAGCATTCGCGATAATTGTAGGGCATCTAGGGCGGGTTTGGTTTCTCGGACTTTATGCCATACCGATCGCGCCATGAGCATGGAGTGCCGTTTACGGATTGCTTGAATTTGCTCTAAGTATGCTTCTCGTTCTGGTTGATAGTCGGCAGAGGAAACTAAGACCCCCGATCCAACTTTTTCTTGGTCAATGATCCGAGCCATCTGAGCTACCAGTTCTTTATAGAGCCACGTATAGGCGGGATGTACAGTGAGGTGACAGTGGTGAGTCGATTTGGCTGATTGTAAAACTAGGGAAAAATAGCCGATCGCTGCCTTGCGTTGGGGTTCATAGACGTAGCCTGTGACATTTTGGGTGGAACTAAATACATTTTGGCTATGCTCGATCGCCTTATCAATCAAACCATGACGAAAATCATTAATACTCAAATCATAAACTTGGCGAATCTGGGGGGGCATGGCGGCGGTGTCTAGTTGATAGAGTAAAAAGGCATCGGCATTACTAACTGGTAGCAGGTTAGGCAAGTCGGGCTGCTGATTTTGGGCAATTTCATGGAGCGACTCAAAGGGAATTTCCCAATCCGTAAGTTGAGCTAGGGGTTGAAAGCCATTTTGCCTGTAGAGGGCGATCGTATCTTTAGAATTTACATCCACATTTAAAATCCAAGTACGGGCTTCCCAGCAGGATTCTAGGCAGTGACGAATTAATTGGGTGCCAATATTTTGGCGTTGGAGCCCCGACATCACCCTAATTTGATCGATTTGCCAAGTGGTGCGACTGTGATTGACTGGAGATACACGAATAAACCCTAGGATTTTGCCCTCTGCCTCGGCGACATACGCCCGAAAAATATTTCTGAGGGGACTAGGCAGCCAGCTAATAAATCTGACAATTTTGAACCATTGGTTAATTTGTCCAATGTAGTCTGAGGATATTTCTGAATTATTTTGCAGTTCTAGAAGCCGAATCGCTTCTAAATCTCGATACTGCACAGGGCGGACTGTTACACTGGGAGGAGTAAAAAGCTGCATAGCGATCGCCTGAATGGTCTTATCTAATATAGCAGTCTTCAGGTTTTGTCTTACTATCCTAAATTCAAGTCAAAATTTAATATGGTTAATCCTAATCAAGAGCAAGTAAGTAGGTTTCCTCAGCTTTTCTGGGGGATGGTGGCGATGGCGATCGCAGTTTTCGGTGGGGCAGTTATTGGTGGTTCGGCTCTGCGCTCTTTACGAGTTAGCGATTCTCTCACAATTATTGGTTCAGCCAAACGTCCAATTCGGGCAGATTACGTGGTGTGGCGGAGTTCGGTATCTAACCAGCAGCCAACTTTACAACAGGCTTTTCAAGAGGTTAAACGCCAAAGCGATCGAGTTCGTACCTACTTAAAATCTCAGAATATTAGTGATGATGCGATCGTCCTCAGTGCCATTGCCACAGAATCAATTCCTGAACTAATTAATGGCAATCCTACAGGTAAAACCTTGGCATATCGACTAACCCAACGCTTTGAAGTTAGGTCTAAGGATGTAGATGGTATTGCTAAAGTGGCTCAATCCAGTACAGATTTAATTAATGAAGGCATTCCCTTTGTCTCCGAACCACCTGAATATCTCTATACCCAACTAAGTCAACTGCGAATTGAGATGATTGCCGAAGCTGCCAAAGATGCTAAAGCCCGTGCTGATGCGATCGCTTCTGTGACCAATAGTAAAGTTGGAGTGGTACGTCGTGCCGAAACCGATGCTTTTCAGATTACGCCTAGATTTTCCACAGAGGTGAGTGGAGGTGGGGTTTACAATACCGCAACCATAGACAAAGACATTACCGCAGTAGTTTCTATTACCTTTGCTGTAGATTAATTTTATTCCTAAATCTGAGGGAAAGATTTGAAATTGACAGTAAATCCTTGATCACAAATTGGGTCTAGCTTAGGTAGAATTTAAAACTCTAATTTAGAAGCCGAACCCTATAATTTCCTACTAAGATTGGCGGTTTAGATTGGTCCGAACATATAACTGCCTACGGTATCAGGATCGCTGCTGAAGTAAAACTCATTAATCATTGCCATCACTTCATCTTTACTTAAATTTCCATCTCCATTGACATCGATTTTGGCAAAGGTTTCATCCACATAAATTACAGGAATGTTATAAACCCGAAACAGATCGGCCCATTCTGCTTTATCTAAATGTCCGCTTTCATCAGTATCAACAACGGTAAAAATCGCACTACTCAAAGCTAGAACTTCCTCGTGGTAATCTTTGTTCCCAAGTACCACGTCAAAGTAAATAAACCATTCTTCTAAGGATATCTGGGTGCGGATTTGGGTATTCCAAGCGTCAGGATTATTAAGAACCTCAGGTCGAGAGTTATAGACATTCTTGATTTCCGATCGCATCCGATTCCACAAATAGATGAATTTGCTCGAAATATCATCATAGGGAATCGAATCTACCGCCCAACCACGTAAATCCGCAAGACGCTCGGCTAGACATTCAAAATCAGAAATCTTTAAAACTCCAAGGTTGCAGGCATCGTACATGGAAAATAGTTTCATTAATTTCCGCTTTTGAAACTCGGTCAGCATATCAACAACTCCCTTGCAATTAATCATAGAAACTAATTATGAGACGAACTTGGACGCAATAGGTTAAGTTTGAGTAAAGGATTTGCTTAAAGAACTTAGGTTATGAAAGTTATAATTTTAGGGGGAACGGGCGATGCTGTGAAGTTAGCAGCAAAATTGGTAAATATACCTAAATTAGAAATCATTACTTCCTTGGCTGGGCGTACCCTTAAACCATCAGCTTTGGTGGGAAATTATCGGATTGGTGGCTTTGGTGGCGAGCTAGGACTGATTAATTATTTAAAAGAACAAAAAATTGATCTATTAATTGATGCTACCCATCCCTGTGCAGGGCAAATTTCTTGGCATGGTGCGATCGCTTGTAAAGTTGCAAAAATTCCCCATTTAATGTTAGTCCGTCCCCAATGGCAAAAAGTAGAGGGCGATCGCTGGATTGAAGTAGCAAGTGTAAAGGCTGCCGCCCAGATCATCCCTGAACTTGGAACCAGAGCATTTATTACTTCAGGGAGACAGCAACTGGAACCATTTTTTAATTTAGCAAAGCTTAATCCCCAGATGTGGTTTTTATTGCGATCGATCGACCCGCCCGATCTGGTAATTCCAAATAGTCAAGTGATACTTGATCGAGGGCCATTTCACTTGGATCAAGAACGACAGTTATTAAAGGATTATCAAATTGAAGTGATTGTTAGTAAAAATAGTGGAGGAGATGCGACATCGGCAAAACTGATCGCAGCTAGAGAATTAAATATGCCGATTGTGATGATCCAACGTCCTCCCATGCCTGAAGCCGAAACAGTAAATAGTATTGAAGGTGCGATCTCATGGATTAAAAAGTTTATTTAGGATTTATAAACTACCCACTGAGTCATAAGTCTCATCGGCTTCCATCCTAAAAAACTACCGATCGTCTCAGCACGTTCAATGGAAATTCGAGTTAAGGTGCCGCCTAGTTTTTGCTGATAGGTATATAGGATTTGCTCACCTTCGAGGGTAACCACATTTGCTACTAATCTTCCCTGCGATCGGACTGTAATTGAATCTTATCTAGAGGGTAAAGGTTAAAGGCTCAGATATTAAGATTTGATATTTATCTAAAAAAAGAAGCCCCTGATTGCTCAGGGGTGTTTCATTGCTTAATCTTGAGGAGATATAACTTGAGTTAAATAGGACTGCAATACTTCCCCTTCAATCACTTCGGATTCTATGAGTTTTTCGGAAATGGTTTCCAGCAGCGATCGGTTGTGGTTCAGAATTGCCAGCGCACGAGTATGCGCCCCTTCCACAATATCTTTAATCTCTTTGTCAATCAATTCCGAAGTGTTGGCACTGAGGCTACGTCCATTATTACTGCCGCCACCCAAAAAGTCATTACTCTTTTTTTGATAAGCCAAAGGTCCTAAAACACTACTCATGCCGTAACTAGTCACCATCTGTTCTGCCATCTCAGTCGCCCTTTGCAAATCATTTGCCGCCCCTGTAGTAATGCTATTAAAGATAATTTCTTCCGCCGATCGCCCACCCAAAAGAGTCGCAATTTGGGCTTGAATTTCTTCTTTACTAAGCAAGAATCGATCTTCGGTTGGTACTTGCAGAGTGTATCCTAGGGCTGCCATGCCACGGGGGATAATCGAAATTTTTTCAACCTTCCCACTACCAGGAGTTAAGGCTCCAACCAAAGCATGTCCAACTTCATGATAGGCAACGATTTTCTTTTCATGATCATTAAGCACACGGCTTTTCTTTTCTAGCCCTGCCACCACTCTTTCAACAGCTTCAGCAAAGTCTGCGGTTTTTACGGCACTGCGTCCTGCTCTAGCCGCTAACAATGCGGCTTCATTCACAAGGTTTGCTAGATCTGCCCCTGCAAATCCAGAGGTTCTCGTGGCAATTACCTGTAAATCGACTTCAGGATCGAGTACGACTTTTTTGGAGTGAATCTTAAGAATTGCTGCCCGTCCAATTTTGTCAGGACGATCGACTAAAACTTGGCGATCGAATCTTCCTGGACGTAACAAAGCTTGATCCAGAATCTCTGGGCGGTTAGTTGCCGCAAGCACGATCACGGTCGTACCATCGTCGGTAAAGCCATCCATTTCCGTGAGCAATTGATTTAGGGTTTGTTCTCTTTCATCATTGCCTCCAAACATGGAATTGGTGGAGCGAGACTTGCCGATCGCATCTAATTCATCAATAAACACAATACAAGGGGACTGCTTTTTAGCCTGTTCAAATAAATCCCTCACCCTAGATGAACCCACACCAACAAATAACTCTACAAACTCTGAGCCAGAAATACTAAAGAACGGCACACCTGCTTCTCCTGCCACTGCCTTAGCCAAGAGGGTTTTACCTGTTCCAGGAGGACCTACCAGTAGAACTCCTTTGGGAATTTTTGCCCCAATGCGAGTAAATTTTTCTGGAGTTTTGAGAAACTCTACAACTTCTACGAGTTCGGTTTTGGCTTCGTCTACACCTGCAACATCATTAAAAAGCACCTTGGAAGAGTCCCCAGGCACGTATGCTTTGGCTTTACTTTTGCCAATTTGCAAACCTGGCCCCCCTGCGCCACCGCCAAATCTACCAAATAATTGAAAAATCCCCACAAAAATCAAAGGTGGAATTACCCAACTAATTAAAGTTCCAAACCAGCCATTATTATTTTTAACTGGAGCGGCTGCAAATTCTACGCCATTAGCTTGTAAGACTTTAGGTAGTTCTAAATCAAAAATTGGGGTAGTAGTCAAGATCGAACTCGGATTGGCGGCATCAGTATCCCGCAATTGATAGGTAATCTGATTTTGTCCAATCGAAGCCCTAGCTACTTGATGTTCTTGGACTTGGTGAATAAATAAACTGTAGGGAACCTGGGCAAGTTGCGGAGTGGCAAACAGCGGAAATAGGAAATTCAGTAACAGTAACCCGCCACCAACTAGGAGTAAAACATTCCCAATGATGCGAGAACGGGAGTTTTTGGGTTCTTCATTTTTTATAGCCATGGCTTAAAAGTTTGTAAAGTTTTATGTAGTTATACTATAGTGGCGATCGCTTGTTCAGAGATACCATTGTTCTAGGATACGCTAGTAGTGATCCCCGTAATTTAAGAAATGATGTTACGTATTACATTCAGAAAATTACCTGAGCTAAGGGAGTTTGAGGGCTTCGCCCTCAATTGGGGCTACGCCCCAAACCCCACACCAAATCGGGTTTTTATTTTTTATTAAGTATTTAAGTATAATTTGATGAGGCACTGCGGGCTCGTCCTTGCTCTGCCCATGCTTTCATATAATTAATTTGTTCACGGGCGGTGCTAGCGAGGGGAAAAGTATTCTTAACTGCTACCACTATATCTTCAGTGGCTAGATCCCGATTTTGATTAAAGGCCGAATACATCCCTTCAATAATTGCTTGTTCAAGTTCTGCCCCGCTAAAGTCTTCGGCAATTTCGGCAATGCGATCGATATCAAAGTCTAAGGTTTCAGGGCGAAATCTTTGTAAATGTACCTTCAGGATCTGTTTGCGTTCGGAGTAATTAGGGAGATTAATAAAAAAGATCTCATCAAATCTACCCTTCCGTAATAATTCAGGGGGCAGAGAATGGATATTATTAGCAGTTGCCACAATAAACACAGAGCTAGACTTTTCTTGCATCCAAGTTAGGAGCGTCCCAAATACCCGTTGACTAGCTCCAGAGTCCATAGAAACACCATTAACACCACCAAATGCTTTGTCAATTTCATCAATCCACAATATGCAGGGAGCCATGGCTTCAGCTTGTTGAATGGTTTCACGGGTACGACTTTCCGACTGCCCTAATAAACTGCCAAATAACTTACCCACATCTAAACGTAATAGCGGTAAATTCCAAACATGGGCGATCGCTTTGGCACAGAGACTTTTACCCGTACCTTGAATGCCCATCAGCAGTACCCCTTTGGGATTAGGTAAGCCAAACTCCTTTGCTGCCTCAGAAAAAGCTTGCTGCCTTTGCACTAGCCAATATTTAAAGTTGTCTAAGCCGCCAATATTATCTAGGGTTTCACTGGGTGTAAAAAATTCTAAAAATTCAGTTTGACGGATGCGTTGTTGCTTTTCGGCGAGGACTAGATCAATATCTACGGCATTAATGTACTGCTTTTGAACGATGGATTTAGCGAAAATATTAATAATGCGATCGCAGGTCAAGCCCAAACAAGCTTTAATTAATTGCTCCATTTCGGGATCACTCAGCCTTACTTGGACATCGGGAAGGGCTTGCTTAATTGCTAATCTAATCTCGTTAGAGTTGGGTAAGGGGAAATTTAGAACGGTAATTTGTTCTTTAAGCTCCAATGGTAATTCTAAGACTGGACTCAACAGCACCAGAGTTTTGCGGGTATTACGCAGATGTTTATAGAGGTTACGAAGTTGACGGGCAATCTGCTCATCAATTTTCTGTTCGCCTAAGTGATGGTGTAAATCTCGAATTACATAAATTGCCGTTGATGACTCCTGCTCTACCTTTTGTAAGGCTTGGAGAAAATTACTTTTGGCAGTGCCATCATGATCGAAGCCTCTAATTAAGTCGTAGCAAAATACTTCCCGCAGGGGATTGCATTGTTTCGCAACTTGGATCATGACTTTTTCGGCACGCTCTTCTTCCGCAGTCACAACATAGATAATTGGATATTTTGATCGGACTAGGAGACTAAATTCTTCAGCAAATTTGAGTTTGAGATTTGAAGATGATCCTGAAGAACTATGCATAGTGGCTCAATCGGTGTTTTCGGCAGATATAGGGCAACAGCGGAATTTTGTATTATTGTAACAAAGCTGTTAAATCGCGATCGCTAGGCTGAGTTTGCCCATAATTAATTTAAAATACTGATTTAAGATGTTGATAAAGCTGTAGCTGTAAGTGAACTACCTTGAGTAAAGCAGATAATTTAGACGACTGTATTAGTTGGGCAAGCGATCGCCTCGATTATTACCTCAACCAAAATCTTGCCCGCCTCGCTCCATCTGAAATTAAGCAGATTCAGAGTTGGCAAATTAAGCTCAAGCACCATGTCTTTGAAATTACCGCTTTGGGTTTAGCTTCCTGTGGTAAAACTGCGCTACTTAGTGCTTTGCAGGGTAAAAAAATTGGGCTTACTAGCCCTTTGCATGGCACAACTAAGGATCTAAATTCGGTGTTAAGTACTTTAGACTCAGTTCCAGAAACAAATCCTGCCAAAGTCCAAATCAAGCTCATTGATACCCCAGGACTTGATGAAGTTGCAGGAGTATTAAGGGCAGAAATTGCCGCAAAAGCCTCTCACCAAGCCGATTTAATTTTATTTGTCACCGCAGGAGATCTAACCCGTCAAGAACTAGAAGCGATCGCCCAGCTCAAACAAGCCTATAAGCCCATTCTCTTGATATTTAACAAAACCGATCTTTATCCCCTAAGCGATCGTCAACTCATTCATCAAGCCCTCCAAGATCGGGAACTGCAAGATCTGATTTCCCCCGATGAGATTATTTTTACCAGTGCCGAACCCCTAGCTCGTCGAGTCAGGCTGGAGTATGCAGACACAACGCAGGAAATTTGGGAAAGTTCAGCCATTGATGTCAAAGCTCTAAAGCAAAAAATCCTAGATCTGCTAAACCAAGATGGTAAGTCACTTTTGGCAATTAATGCTATGCGATCGCTACGAGAAATCAATCTCAATGTGACCCAAAGGCAGTTAGATAAATTCTTGCCCCAACGTACCCTTAGCAGTGGCGTATTTGTAATTAGGGCGATCTCTGTGCTGTTATCCCCGTTATCAGTCCTAGATTTAATCCTTAGCACTACAATTGATGCCAGTTTGATCTGGGGAGCGATCGGGTTTTTAGGCTACGATCGCTGGGGTGCGGGCTTGGGATTAAGTCTTATCAATGGGATCATTTTGGCTAGCATTCACAGCCACTACGGACAAATAGCTTGGGCGGGAATAGCGACACCTTGGTTCATTGATTGGCTGCGGCAAGATTTAAGAAAAGCGAATACCCTCAAAAAGTTTATAGAAAAGCTGAGGATAGACTGTTCCCAAGAGTCAATTCTCCATCGACTAAAGTTCAAGTTTTAAAACTTGCAAGGGCCCTTTTTGCCATTAGGACAAATTGTCGTACCATCAGTGCGAGGTTCCTGTTTATTCCAAGTTACTCCACTCAGGTCTGCTCCTGTAAGGTTAGCTCCAATTAAATTTGTGCCTGTGAGGTTTGCCCCAGCTAGTTGGGCTTCTACTAGATTGGCATTGCTTAAATTAACCCAAGGTAGTTTTGCTTCTATGAGATTAGCTCTTTTAAACATTACCCCACTTAAATAAAATCCATCTAAATTTTGTCTGCTTAGATTTCGACCTTGCTTAGGTTCGTTAACTAGCCTCCACATCAGTAGGTCTTTTGGTTCCAGTTTTGTGGTTTTCTCCCCCTTTAACTCAATTTTACTATCCCTAAGATCCACGGCTCTAAGGTTAGCACCACTCAGGTTAGCCCCCCTGAGATTCGCCCCATTTAAACTTGCCCCAGTTAAGTTAGCCCTTTTTAAATTGGCATTTTTTAGGGTTGCATTACTAAAATTTACTTTTTCTAGTTTTGCATCTTGAAAGTTCATTCTTGAAAGATTTTTTTGGCTGGCATCTTTGAGTAATTGCGATTTTAAGCCCATTTCAGTTATGCCTCTTTGCACAAAAGGAATAGAGTAAATACCCCATAATCCACCAACGGTAGCGATCGCAATCATCGGGATCTTAAATCTTTGCCACAGTTGGGTAAAACTGGCGACGAAATCAAATGAGGGTTTTGGTGTGAATGCCGAGACTTCAGCCTCAGTCTCGGAGAATGATTCGGGGGGATTATAGTTCCAAACTGCGGTAGGGTCAGGGGGGTCGTCATCTAAATCAACGACAATTTTTTTCGATGGATGCCAGAGAGGGGAGGATTTAGACTGAGGTTGACTTTGATCATTTTGATTTAAGATTGTCCAGTTAAATTGATCGTTGTCACAAATTTCTTCAGCAAGTTGATCAAAATGATAATTAGGCGTTGGCTCTTCTGTCTTAATCTCTGCGGAGTCACCATGATATTTCTCGAACCATTGCAAATCTGGTTTGGGGATAGTTTTTTTGGCTTGGGATTTCCTAGGTGGTAGTACTGGCAAGGGTGGCAGAGGACCCGACTCATCCGATGAAGTCCTTGGCAGATTTTTAGGTGGGTTTTCTAGATCGTAATCAACCTCAATCAAAGCTTTAACTGAATGCAAATCAACAACTTCAGCTTTTTCGTTGTTTAAATCCCCCGATAGGTAATCCCCTGGTAATTCAATGCCTGTAAGTGCCGAGATTTTGGCTACACTTTGCTCCCATTCCTTCATAAACTCGGTATTGAATTCATCACTGTCGGTTCCCCAGCCCTCGGCTATTGGGTCGGTATTTTTAACCTGATTTAGCTTCTGCCAATCTGGAATTATTTCTATTTGAGGAGGAGCATCTATAGCGATCGCATTTTCCCAGTCTGGATAATTTTCAGCTTCATTCGTAACTTTACCGATCACTTCAAGATCAAACTCATTGCTAAATTCAGAGCTAGGCGTTGATTCTTGAGCTAATAAGTAATCCCAGTCTTGATCAACGGTTTCAAAGTTTTCGTCAAAATCGAAGTCATTGTCTTGCTCGGCAATAGATATAGATTCTGGAGCAGGTGGATTGGTAAAACTATCAGCATCCTTAATTAGCCCAGTAGTTGTTTGAGTTTGCGGCTGAGAATAATCACTTTGTTTGGACATGACTGCTTCAAGCTCTCATTTGCTTATTAACTGATTTGATAAGTTGTTGATACTAATCAGTAAAAATACTCTGGACATTGCTTCTGTTAATATAACAGGTGAATATATCTATTGTGAAATAGGTTTTATGAGGTTAATACTAAATTTTGTAAATCGTTCTCTAATTCCTTTAGCCGTAATTGCTTTTGGATCTGTTTTTGGGGTACCTATTTCTACTGCTCAAACCTCTAAACAAAATCTTCCCTCAATTACCAGCAATTCTATATACCAAACCCCAGACTTAGAGGTTCCTTACTTAAAAGCAATTCAAAATCACTGGGCAAAGATTTTTATCCAAGGACTAACCCAGCGTAATCTCATTAGTAAGTCTCAGGACTTTCAGCCCGATCAAAGAGTTACCCGTGCTGAGTTTGCCATTATTGCAGACCGTGCTTTTCCCTTTCAACCCGCAATTAGACAACCGATCGCCTTTAGTGATGTCCCTGCTGATTTTTGGGCTGCTTCTGCGATCCAAAGTTCCTATATCAAGGGTTTTAGTGGGAATAATAATCAAAGTGCCTTTCGCCCTAATGAGTTGATGCGGCGATCGGAGGCAATGGTAGCAATTGCGAATGGTTTAGGTTTACCGAGAAATCCCAAGCTCGATCCTAAGGTTTTCCTTTTTTCTATGTTTACGGATGCGGCTCTTATTCCTCAAACAGCGATCGCCCCCATTGCCGCCCTCACGGAAAAACAGATCATCGTTAACTATCCCAATGTTCGTCAACTTAATCCTAATGGTTTGATTACTAGGGCAGAATTATCGGCATTAATTTATCAGTCCTTAGTCCACACGGGGCAGTTACCTAAAATTAGCTCTAATTTCATTCCTAGCCCTACTAATCCCCTCTTCAATGCCACCAACTTAGTTGGGGCAGAAATCATCACCCATCTTAAAGTTAATCTACAGCGCAGACAGGTTGTAGCTTACCAAGGCACCAAAAAACTCAATACCTATCCCCTTGGTGTGGGACGAGCAGGATGGGATACGCCTTCTGGTACCTATCAAGTCAAACAAATTATTCGTAATCCCGATTGGAAAAACCCATTCACAGGCGATGTAATTAAGGCTAGCGATCGAGATAATCCTTTAGGTGGGTATTGGATTGGCTTTTGGACAAATGGCAAAGACTGGTCGGGGTTCCATGGAACATCACAGCGGGATTCTGTGGGTAGGGCTTCTTCCCACGGTTGCCTAAGAATGTTTAAGGAAGATATTAAAGCGATTTTTGCTAGGGTAACTCCTGCCACAATTGTCGAGATTTCCCGCTAGCTAGGAATTGTCTTTCATTTGCTTATTAACTGATTTGATAAGTTGTTGATACTAATCAGTAAAAATACTCTGGACATTGCTTCTGTTAATATAACAGGTGAATATATCTATTGTGAAATAGGTTTTATCTACCACTTGGACCAGGTAGCCGAATACCTTCAGTTGCTGCTCGATACACTTCCACACTAGAAGAAAAGTCGATAGGTAACACAGCTACCACATTTTCATCGGGACGAGGAATAATGACCCAGCCCTCTAAAACGGCTCCATGGACGGTCTCCACTGCTACTAATCCAGATTCAATAGCGGTTTTGACTTCAGAAACATCACCACGGACAATTACGCAAAATCTGGCACTACCACATCTTAGGTAGCCAACTAATGTAACTCTTCCAGCTTTGACCATAGCATCGGCGGCGGCCAAAACTCCTGGAAAGCCTCTAGTTTCGATTACGCCTACTGCTTGTTGTGGTGCCATTTAAATTGATCTCCTAAATTTAATTTATACTTTTGATTTGATGAATTACTGACCCAATTCACTGACTAGTTCACTGAAAAGACTCAGAAACTTCGGTATAGTCAATTGGTAAAACTGTAACAACATTATCGGCAGGGTTTGGCACGATATAATGGGCAAAAAGCTTGCCATTGTATACATTCTTTTCTACTGCTTCTACGCCAGCTTCCACGGCTGCCCTAACTTCAGCAATAGTGCCTCTAATTGTGACTGTAAATTGACCGTTTTCTGAAGGCTCGTAACTCACTAATGTTACTCTGCCACTTTTGACCATAGCATCTGCTGCTGCTAATATTCCCGGAAATCCAATTGTTTCAATTACACCTACTGCCAATGCCACGAATTATCTCCAGTAAAAATACTTCAGCTTTTCAATTTTAGGAGGGTAATGACCATAATTCAAGTTTTACCGAAAGAAGTAGTAAATTTAATTGCGGCAGGAGAAGTAATTGACTCCTTGGGGGCAGTGGTAAGAGAGCTAGCTGAAAATGCGATCGATGCCCAAGCTACCAGAATTAATATTGCTCTGGGGACGGAGAGTTTGAGTATTCAAGTGCGAGATAATGGTCGTGGCATGGGTTTGGCGGATTTAAAGCAAGCCGCTACGCCCCACACTACGAGCAAAATTCACACCAAATCAGATTTAGGGCAAATTCATACTCTAGGTTTTCGGGGTGAGGCTTTGCACAGTCTAGCGCAGTTATCAGATCTCCAAATTTGTAGTCGAGTTTCAGATCAGGATGCAGGGTGGCAAGTAGCTTACGATCGCTTGGGAAATCCTCAATATAATCCTAAAAATATTGCGATCGCAGTCGGCACCATAGTTACAGCTCGTCATATTTTTTATAACCATCCCCTGCGTTTAAAAGGATTACCAAGTATTCCCCAACAATTACGCAAAATTCAGCTAATAGTTTCAGAAATGGCGATCGCCCATCCTAATATCACTTGGCAAGCCACCCTAGATCAAAAAGACTGGTTCACACTCTGGGCAGGAAAAACGGCTCAGGATCTGCTGGTTCAGGTGGTTAAATCCCTGAGAAATGAGGATTTGGTGTCTATGAGCGCAGGATCTACAACCATCACTATGGGGCTGCCCGATCGCTGTTCTCGTCATCGTCCTGATTGGGTGAGGGTTGCCATTAATGGCAGATTTATTCAGATTCCCGAACTTGAGCAGACCATCCTCTCGGCTTTTAATCGGACTTTACCTCGGCATCGGTATCCTGTCTGTATTGTGCATTTGGCTATTAACCCTACTATTAATCCCAGTGAAATTGATTGGAACCGTAACCCTGCTAAAAATGAAGTCTATTTACACCACCTCAAAGATTGGCAAGAACGAGTTAGTAGTTTAATTACGCAGCTATTAAAAACTCCTGAACCGAAGGTTGCTGCTGCTGTAACCCAGCTTTTAAGAACTGCGGAAACTAATACTAGATATCAGGCTGATGCTCCTAAACTTAAAGTCTTAGCCCAAGTCCACAATACCTATATTTTGGCGGAACGGGAAAGTGGGCTGTGCTTAATTGAACAACACGTTGCCCATGAACGGATCTTATTTGAGCATTTAGAAAATCAATGGGAAATTTTGCCCCTAGAGCAACCAGAGCAACCTTTGGTGGTAAAAAACCTATCGGAATTGGCTGTGGAGAGATTGAGAACTATCGGTATAGATATTGAAGAGTTTGGTATTGATGTGTGGGCAGTGCGATCGCTTCCCAAAATTATGATTGCGTCTTTTCCTGAGCAGAGCGATCGGATCGAAATCCTAATTGAGCTAAGTAACCAAGTAGATATATCTCAAGCTAAAGCCACAGCAGCCTGTCGGAGTGCGATCCAAAATGGGAATAGCCTCGATTTAGCCACGATGCAAGACCTCGTAAATAAGTGGGAACAAACCCGCAATCCCCATACCTGTCCCCACGGTCGCCCTATTTGTTTGTCTTTAGAATCTAACGATCTAGCCCGATTCTTTCGCCGCAACTGGATCGTGGGAAAATAAGCTTGCATTTGAACTTCAAGGAAGTAGATAAATGTAGATCGCCCTTGATTGATTTTCTTGTTTATCGTACTGTTTTGATGCCTAACTATATTATTGGACTTAAATTTTCCTTCGCCTCAATATTAACCAAGCCTACTCCACATCGTAAATTGTTAACAGTATAAGCATTACTAAACCCAAAGATCTTGATCATAAGATATTTACCACTAGCTCAATGCTATATCAGAGAGTTATTGACATTACTGAATCAAGGAATTTAAAAAAATCGCCAAAATCCCGATCGATAGGATAATATAATGAGCGTTCGATATAAATAATTTCCCATGCCCAAGATTGTCGATCGCCAAGAGTACCGTCAAACACTCTTAGATCAATGCTTCGATCTATTTGCTAAAAAGGGTTATGCCTCGGTAACCATGCAACAGATCGCTGCCGAATTAGGAGTTTCCACGGGTACTCTTTACCATTACTTCCCCAACAAAAAATCATTATTTGAGCAATTGATTGAGGAAATTACGCAGCGGGATATTTTTATGGCGATCGCTGAACTTGATGACAAAAGATCGATCTTGGAAAAAATGGAAGGATTAGGGCAATTCATCGCTAAACATGAGGACTACTTTATTAAGCAGATTTATCTCTATGTAGATTTTTCGCAATCCCATTGTAGCGACGAAATTCTAGATAATAGTTGCTTACTTAAAGCGGATCAAAGCTGTCAAAAAGCCCTGAGTGAATTATTAGAAATTACAGATCGTTCTATTATTCAGCTTCTCATGAGTTTTATTAATGGATTACTCTTTGATCGTCTTAGCGGTAGTCTTACTGGTGATGCTTCGGTAATTACAGAACAGATAGTTTTGATGGCAAAAATGCTAGATGTATACATGAACTCAATCACTGAATCAACAGGAGGGGAAAAGTGAGTCTCCAATTATTCTCAAAACCCAGAAATCGCTGGTTCGGTTTACTGATTTTAGTCGGAACTGTTACAGGAGGATTTATCTATTTCAGTGGTATTCGCTCAAGCCAAAATGGATCATTGCAAATTTTAGAAGTTACGCCAACAATCAGAAAAATCACTGCTTTAGGAAGGTTAGAACCGCAGACAGAAATAATGAAACTAGCTGCTCCTGTGAATTTGGATGGCGATCGCATTGCCGAAATTTTAGTTAAGCAAGGAGAGAAGGTTAAAAAAGGTCGGGTAATTGCCATATTAGATAGTCGAGATCGCCTGCAATCAGCCTTAACCGAAGCTCAACAGCGCATAAATCTATTCCAAGCCCAGTTGAATAAAGTGAATGTGGGAGCAAAGTTAGGAGAGATTAACTCTCAAAAAGCAAAAATTACTAAACTTCAAGCCGAATTGCAAGGTGAAATAGCCGCACAGGAAGCAGGTATCGCCCGTCTTAAATCTGAATTAAGTAATGCTGAAGTGGAATTAAATCGCTATCAGAAACTATCTACCGAAGGAGCGATCGCCAATTCAATTTTAGATAGTAAACGCTTAACCATGGAAACAGCCTCGGCTCGACTTAGAGAAGCTATTTCTAGCCAAAACCGCACCGTGACAAGTCTTCAAGCCCAGATTAATGAAGCTAAAGCTACCCTTTCAGAAATTGTGGAAATTAGACCTGTGGATATCCAAATTGCTCAAACCGAATTAGACAGTGCGATCGCCGCCGCAAATCGAGCCAGAACAGAGTTAAATCAGGCATATATTAAGGCTCCTGTAGATGGGCAGATCCTCAAAATTCACGGTCGCTTGGGAGAAAAAATTGGAGAAAATGGCATTGCTGATTTTGGTCAAACTGCTCAAATGGTAGCTATTGCTGAAATCTATCAAAGCGAAATCTCTCAAATTCGGATTGGTCAAACTGCGATCATTACCAGTCCTGCCTTTACAGGAGAATTAAAAGCCAAGGTATCAGATATTGGCTTACAAGTTAGTCGGCAGAATGTATTTGCCAATCAACCTGGCGAGAATATGGATCGGCGAGTGGTGGAAGTGAAGGTTTTAATTAATCCTCAAGATAGCCAGAAAGTAGCTGAATTAACTAATTTACAGGTTGAAGTGGCGATCGCTCCAAAAATTTCCCCGTAATAGAATCCAAACTAAAGCTCAAAGTAATCATCATGAAAAGTATTTATCTCATCTTTGCAACTTTTGCTGTCGGTTTATCCTGCTCATTACCTTTATTTCTATACTTCCGAGAACAAGCGATCGCCCCAAAATCTATTACTGAAACTAGCAATTAAGGGTAAGAGTCTATGAAAACTATATTCCTAAATCTAGAAATTTTGAAGCTGATCCCATGGGTTTGGAGTTGTATTGAAGATATTGAATATTACATTGCCTACGATGCTGATGTGATTAATGTATTACTAACCATCACTATGTTTAAGCCCGTGGAATATCTACTTGAGTATCTGGCAAAAAGAGAAATAAAACAGGAATAAAGATGCTGAAAAAACTATTAAAACGAATTCCATTAGCATGGTTTCAAGTGACAAGAGATAAAACTAGATTAGTTGTGGCGATCGCTGGCATTGCCTTTGCGGATATTCTCATATTTGTACAAATGGGATTTGAAGGATCGCTATACGAAAGTGCAACTAAGCCACAACAACTTTTAGATGCCGATATAGTCTTAGTTAATCCTAAATTTGAAACGCTCTTTTCTGTGCGGAGTTTTCCTCGCCAAAGGTTATACCAAGCATTTGGGGTGGCGGGCATAAAATCTGTAAATCCTCTTTATATCGCTTCGGGGCAATGGAAGAATCCTGAGACTCTTAAAAGTCGAACTATTTTAGTATTTGGAACCGATCCCGCTAATCCCGCTCTTAACCTTCCAGAGATTAAGCAATCAGCTAATGAACTCTATATCCTTAATCAAGTACTTTTCGATCGGGCTGGTCGTCCTGAATATGGAGATATTGCAACCATGTTGCAAAAGGGAAAAGTCGAAACCGAACTGAACGATCGCACAATTCAAGTAAAAGGCATATTTACAATTGGAGCTTCCTTTGCCGCAGATGGAAATATCATTGCCAGTGACTCCACTTTTCATAATCTATTTAAAGATCGCTCTCCCGATCAGATCGAAGTGGGATTGATTAAACTAGAACCTAATGCGAATATCCAACAAGTCTTAGCCACGCTCAAAAATATTTTACCTAATGATGTCAGAGTCCTCACTAGGGATGAGTTTGCCGCCGTAGAAAGAAAGTATTGGACAGAAGGTTCAGCCATTGGATTTATCTTTGGGTTGGGTTCCTTTGTCGGCTTTATCGTGGGAGTGGTAATTGTCTATCAAATTCTCTATTCCGATGTCTCCGATCACTTACCTGAATATGCCACCTTGAAAGCCATGGGATTTAGCGATCGCTATCTCTTAGCAGTTTTATTTCAGCAGGCTCTACTTTTAGCAGTTTTAGGTTTTATTCCAAGCTTCTTTCTTGCCTTGGGTTTATACCAAATTACCTACGCTGCGACTTTACTCCCCATTGCCATGAACACAGAACGGGCAGTTACAGTTTTAGTTTTAACTATTTTCATGTGTACGGGTTCAGGGGCGATCGCTATGGGAAAATTGAGGTCTGCCGATCCTGCTGATATTTTTTAGCTTTTTATCTGGCACACTTATAAACATTTATAAAAAGGACGCTTCACAACTTGGGCGGGATAGGTTTGATTCCGAATTTGGACATGCACAACTTGCCCGATCGCTGCTAAATGAGTTGGAACATAACCAAGGGCGATCGCCTTACCTAAAGTTGGAGATAAAGTGCCACTGGTCACAATTCCCACGACTTGATCCTCAAATAAAATTGGATAATCATGGCGGGCAATATTTTTTCCTTGCATTTCTAGGGCTACTAATTTCTTTGATAATCCTTGCTGTAACTGTGATTCTAGGGCTGCTCGTCCGATAAAGTCTCCCTTTTCGGATAAGTGGACAATCCAACCTAAATCTGCCTCCAATGGCGTAATCCCATCATTCATATCCTGTCCATACAAATGCATTCCTGCTTCTAGGCGCAAAGTATCTCGACAACCCAATCCACAGGGAGTTACCCCTTCATCCACCAGCTTCGCCCAGAGTTCCTGTCCAATGGAAATATCTGTCATCAGTTCAAAGCCATCTTCGCCTGTGTAGCCTGTGCGAGCCACAAAACTGGTTTTGCTTAAAACTTCGGTTCTGATATGTCCAAATTTTTTAACTTGGGTTAAATCCGCACTGACTACACCTTGTAAATACCTAATCGCATCTTTACCTTGGACGGCAATTAGGGTTTGGGTAGAGGAGCGATCGCAAAGTTCTCCTTTAAAATTATCCCCATGAAGATCATTTAATTGCTCTGTAATCCATGCCCAATCTTTGTCCGTGGTCGAAGCATTGACAATCATTGACCAATCATCTAGCCCGTGATAGTAAAAAATCACATCATCAATAATGCCGCCATCGGGATTCAGTAAAACTGTATATTGAGCCTGTCCAGATTTAAGTCTAGCGAGATTGGAAGGCACTAATTTTTGCAGGGCATCTAAAACATTTTTACCCTTAATTTCAAACTTTCCCATATGGGATACATCAAACATCCCCACAGTTGAGCGCACAGCCTGATGTTCAGCTATAATTCCTTGGTACTGTACGGGCATATCCCAGCCTCCAAATCCCACCATTCTTGCTTTTAAACCTAAATGCAGGTCATATAGAGGAGTCTGTTTGAGCGAGTTGGTCATAGATTTATTAACTGGTTTAATAACTGGTTTTTTGTATTATTCTACTGCTATGCACGATCAACAGTTAGAGTCGAAAATAGATGGTCTGTGGCAATGGATCTTTAGGCTCTTGGCCTTGGGTTTATGTGCCTTAGCTTTATATGCCCGACTCCCATTTATGACGCTTTTAGGGCTGTCTCCCAATTGGTTGTTAATTTGGTTGGTGATTTGGAGTATTAATCGTTCTGTATTTTTAGCGGCGATCGCAGGGGTATCTCTAGGACTGCTCCAAGATGCGATGACTATTCCCAGTGGCGTAGATTTTGCTCCTACTCATATTATTGGCATGGCGATCGCAGGAGCCTTAACAGCACTGCTCCAAAAAGAACGCTACATTCAAGAAAATTTTATTTCCATCGCCCTAATCGTATTTGGCATGACTGTAATTTCGGAAACGGCGATCGCCATCCAGCTAACTCTATTCGGTCAAAATATTGCTCAAATTTGGGAATTGCAACAACGTACTACCCTTGGATCGGCGATTTTAAGTAGTATGTGGTCGCCTGTCCTCCACTTTCCCCTCAGCCGTCTTACCCGCTAGTTACAACCAAGTTTGGTGGATGATAATTTGGGCGAATTGACATCAGAAAAACGAATGGGTCTTTGAGTTGCACTTATTAAGCCTTTTTCCCTAAGACTGGCAGCCTGTGATGCTCCTAAATCAAAGGATTGAGAAAATTCATCTCGCAGGCAATCAACGGTTTTTTCCCTAGCCACAACTTCTCGATTTAGGTCTTGGAGTTTACTAACTTGCACAGCTTGATCTGGTATCAACCTGACTAACCCAGCGATCGCTGCCGTTGACAAGATCGTATTTACCAAAACTGTCGCTAGAGCTTCATAGGATTTGGAGCGATTAGTTTTAAGTGAGATCCGAGAAACAGATGGCTTCTTTGCTTGATTATTAATTTTTTTCTGGGAATTATCGAAAGTATTAATTGATTTGCTAGCTCTAGATTTTCTCATGTCTGCTTTTTAACTGTTTTTTAGCTTGTTTTTAGCTTGAGGCGATCGCCGCTCAAATAATTACAAGAACGAGAATAGAACATTAGTTTCAGTCTGGCAAATTTATCGCTCAAATTAGATTAAGTTAGGCACTATTCCAAAAAATAGCCATAAAAATGGGGATTAAGGATCACACCCCAAGCCCCAATGACTTAAATTTAAGATCAAATTAAGTGATTAGTCTTAACTATCAGCTAGAGCCGAACCTAACATTGCGGCTAAAACTGCGGGAAACAAAGCAACAACTAAAGCAGTCAAAACTTGGCTATCAGATAAACTCATAAAAAATCCTCTGTTGTTATGTAGATATATTTAAGATCAATATACCAGAGAAAGTTTATTCAAACCCAATTACCCATGAGCCAACATAGCGCAAAATTGGTAAATCTGTGGGGCCCATTACCCTAGCATCTAGTTGATAAAGCCCAGCATAAAAGGGATTGCGCACATTTGAAAGGACAAGCTTGAGGGATCTGCCTGCAGGAATTGACTCTTTGGTAATCACTTCGATGCGGCGATTTTCCTTGTCCCATCTCGTTGACTCTATCGGTATATTTTGGTCGTTGTAACGTAATTCAATTGATTGCGGATCAAACTCTCCATCAAAATTATCACCGTAGGTAACAATAACTTGAGAAACTTGAATTTTTTGGGCGGGTATATCTAAATAGTAGCGATCGATTTGTCTAGCCCTACCTCCATCTAGGCGATAGGATAATGCACTATCTCTGACATTACCAAATAAAACTATCCCAGAGCCAGTTTGGGCAACACTGGCAGCAGCCGATGAAATGCCGAGGGCTAGGCAGCAAGAATATAAAATAAATCTTTTAGACATAGGTTCTGTGATGATCTGTGGTTATAGTTGATTCTTTAGACGCAAAAGTTAAAGATTTTGATTCAGGGGTAAGGAGTAAATTAATTCTAAGTCACGCCTACAAATTTAAATTGATTTTTTATTTCTGTGGTATCCCCAGCATCAGCAGGCTATGAGATGATCTGGCTTGAGAATGATACTAATGCAGCATCTAAAAATTAAGTTGAACATTTTTTCAGCAATTCTCATTATGACTTTTTAAGGAGGGGGAAACTCTAATTCAAGCCCCAGAATCATAAAGTCCAGCAAATTATTGATCGGGCGATCGCTTATACAGCATTTTCCCTCGCTTACCTCAAATAGAAAAGTGTTATTAGGGTGAGGGTGTTAGAAAAAACTGATTAACTCGAATATCACCCACATCAATGAGGGCATTCTCAACATCAGTATTTTTGACAAAATGATAGGCGGAAGAGAAGTTGTGCTTATCTCTTATAAGCATTTCAAGACTGACTTGTAAACTTACAGGCGATGTGGGATATCCTGCATAACCCTCTGTAAATTCAGGCTGAAAAATAAAGCGACCATCCGCATCGGTGATACTCTCTTTGGTCAAGCCCTCGCCTATATTAGTATATCTCACCTTAGCTCCAGGAATTGGTTTTCCTGTTGACTCTTCGATAAACCGTCCCTTAATCCCCGGCGCAGAAATTAATTTTGAGCTACAACTACTGACCAATAACATCAAGGGAGCTAATAAGGTAATTATCAGTTGTTTAGGAAGTAGGTTCATGTTTATCTCCGATGAAGAAATGATACAGCAAAAAATCCGATAGGAACTAACAAACTAAATAAAGAATTGGGTTCGGGAATAGGCTGATTAAATGGAAATAGTTGAGCATTGTTAACGGTGAGAGCCGATGACTGGTCAAAACTGCCAACATCAAAGACTCCCAAAGCGATGCTGTTATATCAAACCAATATCGCTCACCTATTTCCTTAAATAGTTGTTTTAAGTACTCACACCGTTCTTCTAATACCAGCAGACCCCGACGGTACTTGATACAAAACACCATGTGATACCGAAAATTTCGACGATGCGAGAAAAACTCAAAATCTCGTATATAGCAAACTGGGCTTTGTCTTCAGAGAACTTAAATTTCAGCAATAGCTTTTCTGCAAATTCGTCTATGATTTCTTGGCAGGTAACGGATTCTATCTGTCCAATTTTAGCTAGGGCTAAGGCTCGAAATGGGCTACCAGTTTGTGAAAACAATGCAGAAATCAATATGTTTGTGTCAAAAACAACTATGTATTTCACTATTTTTCGTGGACAACTAAATCAATAAATTCTTCTCTATCTTCTTCTGACATTCTCTCCCAGTCATAGCCGCGTTCTCTCGCTGCAAGTTTGACTTTATCAGCACCATAGCTAGATAAATCTTGCCATTGCTGCCATTGAGAAAGCAATAGAAATCTAAAAATCTCTGTTTTTTGTTCTTGTGGCAGTTGTTTAACGAGTTCTACAACTTGCTCGTTGCTTAGTGTTAGACTTGGCATTTTTGTATTCTCCAAATATTGATTCTAGAATATATTTGATCAGGCGATCGCGTATACAGAAGAAAGCATCTAAAAATCAGATTAGAATTACTTATACAAGAATTTTTAAAAGTAGTTTGTGACTTAGCCGCAATTTATTAGATGACCGATCAAAAGCCACACATTGTCCGTCCCCAAGAAGAAAGTTTAATAAATAATGTCAAAAAGGCGATCGCACTTCTTATCAATTTCCTTGTCTAAATCGAAACTGGCTAGAAGAATTTGCTCAAGAGATACAAGCAAATAAGCAGATTCCGATAGATATTGGCGGTGCGTAGGTGATTTTTTGGATCGTATTAAAACAACTCAATTAACTCATTTATGAAGTCATGAGATCGCCTTCAATAAGCGTTTTGAAGATATATCGTTGAAGCTATTGCCTAAAAATTACGACTCACTGTTATAGCGATCTCCTTTTGGAGATAGATTGTTGATGCGATCGCCTGAACTGCTGAGTTTTGCTAAACTAGAAATAACTCAAGCGAGATAAAGATAAAATGACCACCTTAGAAATAGCGATCGCCAAAATCAAAAGTTTACCTGCCGAACAGCAAAACGAAGTGATTAGATTTATTGAATTCTTAGAATTCAAATTCAGCAAACCTATCGATAGCCAAGAAAAGATAAAAACTGAAGAGAAAGAGATTTCTTTTACTGAAGCTGCCAAAGACTTTATCGGTTGTTTAGATAGCAATCTAGAAGACTTATCTTATAATTCTAAATACATGGAAAGATTTGGCAAATAATGAAAAAATACGCCATTCTTGACACGGGGGTTTTAGTAGCATTCCTAATGCCTAGGGATAAACACCATCATTGGGCTGCCTCCTCATTGCAAGCGGCTAAATATCCTGTCTTAACCTGTGAAGCAGTTTTAACTGAAGCCTGTTTTTTATTACAAAGAATCCAATCAGGGCGAGAAAAAGTTTTACAATTGGTTAAGCAAGGATATATTCAAATCCCTTTTTGTTTGAGTGATGAAATTGAACAAATCGAAACCCTAATGCAGCGTTATCAATCAGTACCAATGTCTCTAGCAGATGCTTGTCTAGTAAGGATGTCAGAAATTTATAACCAGACTTCAGTTCTGACACTAGATAGTGATTTTAGAATTTATAGAAAGAATCGCAATCAAGAAATTCCTGTAATTATGCCTGAATTGGATAGATAATTGTGCGATCGCCTTTCTAATCTCTATGCAAGTTAAGGCAATCGCCTGATTTATCATGATCGCCCCGTTAATCTCGGTGAAAGTAAATGGTGATCGGCTTTTCAATCTCGTTAAAGTCGCTATTTCACAAAAATATTACTTAGAAAAGTAAAAATGTAGTTACCAAGAACTCCAATTATCAAACCAACAAGTACAGTCATTATCCAAAATGTTTTTCTTTCAGCTAGTTTACGAAAATATTTATCACGTACTTTTTTAGATTCTTCGGTGAATAGCAAAAAGCGATAGTTAGGTATTTGAATCATTTTATAGATAATTGGGGGGAGAAAAAAACTACTAAAAATCGTTATACCCATAGATAAAAAGACAATATATGAACCTTTTCTTATATTGCACTTGCTAACAAGTTGAGTAAGAAAATCTATCTTTCCATCAAATGAAATAGATTTTTTGATATATTGATCTGCCTGATCAGCAAGAATCACTCCCTTAGTCTTAGTATCCGTAAGTAGAACTTCAAACTTCCATCCCTTAGCTTTAGAAGTAATCGGACAAAGCAAAGCCAAATTTGACCTTTGGTTATAGGCGATCGGTGAAATCACAAAAGCAGGACGATGCCCAGATTGTTCATGTCCAGCCTGTGGATCGAAATCTAGCCAGACAATATCACCTCGATCAGGTATGTATAGCTTTACCATGCTTCATTCCCAACAGAAATACCCGTAGAAATTTCTGCATGGAGATATTCGGAGGTCATACCATCCAGCAATTCATCTAGAGTATATTTTTTACGCCGATGCGGTGTCAAAACAATCTTGCCATCAATAATCTCAATATTGATTTCACTTCCAACTTGAATTTGCACCTGTTCAGCTATAGCTTGCGGAATGCGTACAGCCAAACTATTACCCCATTTAGCGATCGCCACTTCAAAAAAATCAAACAGCGATCGCATTCCTAAAACCCAAAATTTATCTATCTATCTAAACTTGAACTAGCTGCTGATTGTTTGATGAACGAGGTTGAATCGTTTTTTGAATTTCTTCTCCCGCCAACTCCTCGGCTAGTCGTAACTCATAAGCTTTTTGCAAATTAAGCCATAGTTCTGCACCAGTGCCAAACCATCGCCCTAGACGTAATGCCGTGTCAGCCGTGATACCTCTTTGCCCTTTGAGAATTTGCGTAATCCGATTTGTGGGTATATGGAGCGATCGCGCTAGTTCTGATGCACTAATTCCCAGTTCTTCTAGCTCATCTGCTAAGATTTCACCAGCGTGAATTGCGGGTCTTGCCATAGTTGTTTTCTCCTTTAGTGATAATCGACAATTTCGATATTAAATGGGCGATTTTCCGTTTCTATCCACTCAAAGCAAATACGCCATTTGTCATTTATGCGGATGCTATACTGCCCTTTACGATCTCCGCCTAGTGCCTCAAAACGGTTACCTGGTAAAGCCATTAAGGATTCTTTGTTAGGTGCGGCTTCTAGGATTTCTAGACGTTTGTATGCTTGCCTTTCAAATCCTTGAAATTCTTTGACGCGATCGCCTGTAGCAAATTTAGCTGTGCGTTTGTCTTTATATTTTTGAGGCATAGGCAAGCATTATGTGTTACGTCAAGCATACCATTTACATCGCAATTTCGCAAAAAATCAATTAGCGATCGCCTAGAAATCATGACTCAGGGTAATAGCGATCGGATGTTCTAGCACTTCTATTCATCTTCTTGATCATCATCCGACTCGTCTAGAAGTCCTAATTTTAGTAATTTTTTAGCAAGAGCGTATACATCCTGCTTACTGCCATCCTTCCGAATCCCTAAAGCCACAACCATTACAGTAACTTGAGATTGCTCGATCGCGTAAATGATGCGGTATCTTTGTCCGACAGCCCGCACACTGTAATAACCATCTAGTTCACCGAGTAGTGGTTTACCCTGCATTTCGGGAGACTCTTTGAGCTTATCGATGCGATCGCTAATTTTTCGACGGATGCGGCGATCGCTGATTTCCCTTAATAATTTTATAGCTATAGGCTGAATGACGATGCGATACATTACAAATCCAATTCACGTTTGGCTAATTCCCAATCTACTCCCTGTTCCGATTTTGCCTCGGTAATCCCTTGACGCAAGTTAGCCATAAGGTTCGCGTCACCAAGTATTTCTAAAGTTTCGAGTATTGCTTCGTAATGTTGCCATGTCATCACAGCTAGAACGGGCTTGCCTCTGCGGGTAATTGCAAGTGTGCCGCCTTGCTGGGTGAGTTTTTCAGGTAATGAGGTTAACTCATGTCTCGCTTCTGTAATCGGAATATTGGACAACATTATTTTTGAACCCATCTGTACATCTAAGTGTACATCTAAATCCTAAAAAGCGATCGCCAAAAAACCACGACTCATGGGAATAGAGGTGATCGCCTTGCTAAGTCGTAATGATGGATTTAGGCGATCAAAATGATGGATTTAGGCGATCAAAGATAGAGCAGAGGCTTGCCTTAGGCAATAATCCTTAAACCCAAACTCACGTTAATTTAGGTGATTTCTGCACTTGAAAATTCAGGACTTAAAATTCAGGACTTAAAAAGGGGTAGTGCCCACAGATTTCCTAATTTGTAATTAACTCAACAAATTCTCAATATCTTTCTTTAGCTCTGGACTTTCAGGGGATACACTCGAAGCATAGTATTTAACAACTTTTCCAGATTTATCTACCAAGAATTTATTAAAATTCCACTGTACCTGAGCCTTAGTCCCCTCAGTTAGGTATTTATATACATCTACTTTGTCGTTGCCTTTGACTTTAACTTTACTGAACATATCAAAGGTAACATCATACTTAAGACCACAAAACTGTTTGATTTGCTCTTCAGTCCCCGGCTCCTGTGCGCCAAAATCATTACTAGGAAATCCCAAAATCACTAAACCTTGATCTTTATAGGTTTTATACAAAGCTTCTAAGCCCTTGTACTGTGGAGTATAACCACATTGGGAAGCTACATTCACAATTAACGCTACTTTGCCTTGGTAATCGGAAAGTTTAATTTCTTTGCCGTCAATATTTTTAACTGAAAATTCGTAGAGGGAAGTCATAATTTTGTTTTGTATTTTACTCCTCCTTTATTTTACCTGCCTCAATGATTAACGGTTGCTTAGAAGGTAAAATGGAAATAATTACTTACTACTCTTAGCTCTAAAAACGTTCTAAAAACAGCTATGGAAAACACACTGGATACTCAAGCTTTACGGCGATCGCTGCAAAAATCCCCTAACTATCACCGCCACGGCTTTGGGCATGAAGTGGAAGTGGAAAGCAATATGAAAACCGAGTACTACAGTGATCTAGTTCAAACCATTCGAGATGCAAACTATATCTATACCCAAGGTGATGTCACGATTTATTTAGCCCAGTCCTTTGGGTTTTGTTGGGGTGTTGAACGAGCCATTGCGATCGCCTACGAAGCCAGAAAACAATTCCCCACAGAGCGCATTTGGATTACCAACGAAATTATCCATAACCCCTCTGTCAATCAGCGACTCAAAGAGATGGAAGTACAGTTTATAGATACAGATGCCCAAGGCAATAAAGACTTTTCCGTGGTCGAAACTGGTGATGTCGTGATTCTTCCTGCCTTTGGGGCAAGTATTCAAGAAACTCAACTGCTTAATGAAATGGGTTGCACAATTGTTGATACCACTTGCCCTTGGGTCTCTAAGGTTTGGAATCGGGTTGAAAAACATAAAAAAGCCGACTTTACCTCCATTGTCCATGGTAAATACAGCCATGAAGAGACGATCGCCACCATTTCCTACGCTAAAAGATATTTAGTAGTTTTGAATACCGATGAAGCCGAATATGTTTCTAACTATATGCTCAAGGGTGGAGACAGATCGGAGTTTCTCGCTAAATTTAGCAAGGCTGTTTCTGCGGGATTTGATCCAGATCTACACCTAGAAAGAGTGGGAATTGCTAACCAAACGACGATGCTTAAGGGAGAAACCGAGGCGATCGGCAAGCTGTTTGAACGTACAGTCATGATCAAGTATGGAGTTGAGAACTTAAACGAACATTTTCTCAGCTACAACACCATCTGCGATGCTACTCAAGAACGCCAAGATGCCATGTTGGAAATTGTGGAAGAACCTCTAGATTTGATGATTGTAATTGGTGGCTATAATTCTTCTAATACCACCCACCTCCAAGAAATTTCGATTGCTAAAGGTTTGCCTTCCTATCATATTGATTGTAGCGATCGCATTATTTCTGCAAATATAATTGCCCATAAACCCCTAGGTCAGCCTCTGGAACAATCTCAGGGCTGGCTACCTATTGGGAAAATCAAAATTGGGATTACTTCTGGAGCTTCGACCCCAGATAAAGTGGTGGCTGATGTAATTGAAAAGATTTTTACCCTCAAAAATGGAGAGATCTAAGCGATCGCTTAACATTTGAGCGTGAGATTTGCTTAACCTTCTAAAATTCTACTTGAAGCACTAGAATCGATAAACGGGAATTCTCATCAAAAAACAACTCTATCTTTTAGACTGAAGACATTAACGGGGATAAGTTGACCTATGACCATTGTAATCGACCAACCTATACAGCAGAAGCCATTTAGCTTTGACGAGTTTATTACCCGCTATGGTGGCGATAATCGCTATGAACTTATTGATGGAGAGGTATTTGACTTGGAACCAGTAGGTCAACATGAAGAAGTTGCAGCCTTCATCACCACAAAGATCTGTGTTCAGATAGATAGTGCTGGCTTGCCTTGGTTTGTACTTCAGCGAGGACTATTGCGCCCTTCTAACATGACTATGACAGCATTTCGACCTGATGTTACAGTTGTCAATCGAGATGAACTTAATAAAGAACTGCTTTGGTCTGACCAGTCAATCTTAACTCTGGGTAGTTCGATTAAATTTGTGGCGGAAGTTGTGAGTAGCAACTGGCAAAATGATTATGCCCGTAAAGTTGAAGACTACGCAGCTTTAGGCATCCCTGAGTATTGGATTGCCGACTATGCAGGATTAGGGGGAAATCGACACATTGGAAAACCCAAACAACCCACCCTTTCTATCTGTATTTTATTGGAAGGGGAATACGAAATCCAGCAACTTAGAGGCAGTCAAGCTATTGTCTCTCCAACTTTCCCTGAGTTGAAATTGACGGCTGAACAAGTCTTAAAGGCTGGTTGGTAGCAATTGGTAATTTTTTTGAAGTGCACAGGTTTTAGCATGAACAATAAAATAATTCCCGATGCTGTCGTAAGAGCGCAGAATGTGATTCGCTGGCAAGAAGTCTGCTTGATGTTAGATAATCTCAACCTTGAACTCGAACAAGGAATAGCGCAAGCTGAATATGATTTGCAAAATAGCCCTCTTTACATTCATCGTCGGGAAAGAGTGCGAAAGCAGCTAGAGTCCAATAAGCAGAGTTGAGCTTCGATCTTCATCGCCCGACCTTCGATCCCCATCATTTGAGCTTTAATCTGGAAACTTCGAGGTTTGACCTCCAACATTTGATCTCTGAGCAGAAGACTTTGAGCTTTAAGGGATAGCTATATACTTAACGGAGGGTTGCTCTTAAACCTTTTTAAAATTATTGCTTTTATATTTTAAAATAATCTATCCATTTTCTAATTTCAGTGATCAGTAGATATACTTTAGTACTGGGGTTTGCAAGTAATTCTGGTACATCTTGCTTAGATTTTAAAAGAACTTTAGCTCGTTCAATGGCTTTAGATTCATTTCCTATTTCTTGGATAACTGTAACGATATCATTCTGCCCTGTTAAAGGTTTACGGTGATTGTAAATATAGTTCGTGTAATTTGGATGCTGTCTTATGGCTTTCTCAAGACGTTCATAAATCTCATTTCTGCAAATCGGGGGATAAAGTGGACAATTTAAACAACAAATATCTTCTAAGTGCAGTAAGAGCCATAGTTCAAAGACTTCATTACTACAAGCAACTTCAAACTTGTTTATCTTTGCTTTACTCAGAGCTTCATTAAACCTTCTAATCGTACTTTCTTGAAGATGAGCATCATCTCTATCAAAAACTACCCACACATAATCAACTTCTCTTTTCCCCTCTTCATTTAGTTTCTTCTTTTCGATAACTGCATTTTCTACAACTCCTAAAGGATCTTTCCCTGAACCCACTGGCTTCAAATATAAAGTTTTATCGGGAAATAGTTCAATGAATTGTGAAAAATAATTTGGTTCTGTTTTTTGATCTTCACAAACAATTAAAAAAACATATTGATATTTCTTAAGCCTTTGTGGGCGCTTATTTAAATTTATAGTCCCTTTTGCGGGTAAATTACTTCTCCTTGCCATTTCCTTTTACCAGCATAGGATTAAAATTACCTAAGACAGGAATGGCTCCATACCTACCTTCAAAATATCTTTTTTCTTTGTCAGTATCAGGCCTTTCTTTAGCAGAGTTTAAAGTAGAGTCACTTTTATCAAGGTATACAAAATCAGATAAAGAATAAAGTTCTGTTGATTCCCATTCATTCTTTTCAGTAAAGTATATTTGATCCCTTCTTAGTGCAGCATAGGATAGTAAATTGGTATCGTGGGTGGCAAAAATTAACTGAGCATTATTTACGTTAATCTCTTGATTCAAAAACATATTGATAGTATGAAGCGTCATTGTAGGATGCATACTTGCCTCGATTTCATCAATTATTAATACTCCACCATTAGTTAATGTCCATAAAATAGCGGCACTTAAATGAAAAGCCTTTTTAGTGCCTTGTGATTCTCTTTCCTCTAATTTCCAACTGTATCGCTGAGACGATTTTTTACCTTCTCGGTCGTACATACAATGCGTAGAATAAACGGTATATCTTTTCTTCCCAGAGAAAGTATTAATCAAAACATTTTTAAGTTCTTCTGGTATTTCTTCTTTTAGATCAGATGCATCAAAATCCTTAGCCGTAATTTGCAGATCAACAACTCCCAGATGGAGTTCAGAGAAATAATCTTTAATTTTTTGATTATATCCTTCGTCTTCACATAAGTTGACTGTTGATATCGCTTCTTTCTCTGTATTCGTCCCATCAATTATAATGAAGTTCTCAAACCATTTAATGATATTCTTTGCTTCTTTAATGTTAAATGCATCACAGGTTGACAGAAATAATGAGTTGGGTTTGGTTGCTTCTATTGCCGCATCAATAACTATTAAAGAACCCTTCAAACCGGAAGATACATCTATATCAACCCCACTTCTTTGAAATAGATTAACTTCTCTTGATATAGATTTCTTAAATAACCACTCAGAAATTATCTCTGATTGATTAAACTCAAATCCATATCTGAATCTATTATTTTCAATTAAAAAAGTGATTTCATAAAAAGTAGGCTTCTCAATCCATCCTTCTCTCAACAAAAAAGGATCGTATGGCAATTTTTGAGTAGAAGCGGATTGAGCAGAAATGGCGATAATTCTATCTAATATCTTCATAGCTCTCAATAAGTTTGACTTGCCACTGGCATTAGCACCATATATAGCTGCAGCATTTAATGCCTCATATTTCCCACTTACTTTAACGTTTTGTGAATGCTCTTTTTGCTTTGAAGCAGGTACTAGACTCAATATTTGCTCTTCTCCTATAGATCTATAGTTAGAAACCTTAAATTCTATCAACATTGTATTTCTTGCTTTATATACGCAGAATAATAGGAGTTCGTTGCCTTCACAGTATCGAGCATATACCATTATGTCAATTAATCTGCTCTTCAATACAGTATATTTTTTAATTTTCCCATAGGAACACTGCCGAAAAGTTGAGATCGCCCGACATTTGATCTACATCATTTGAACTTGAAGATTGGCAACCCAAGTAATTTTATAAGACGTTATACAAAATTAGGTCGACGGTTCAAGAAAATAGCTTGAGCGATCAAGCTTTTATCTGAAATATTTGAGCTTTAAGGACAAGCGCCGAGATTAAAACCTAAAACTTAATTTCAAATTAGTAAAAATGTGGCAATGAGTACTGTATATTTTGCGATCGCCACTAAGCTATAGAATGTAATTCGATCCACCGTTAAAAATGCCCTATGCCACGCCGTAACGACATCCACAAAATTTTACTGATTGGGGCAGGTCCGATTGTAATTGGACAAGCCTGTGAATTTGACTATTCAGGAACTCAAGCCTGCAAAGCCTTACGGGATGAGGGCTACTATGTGATTTTGGTGAATTCCAATCCTGCTACGATCATGACCGATCCAGTTACAGCCGATCGCACCTACATCGAACCAATTACGCCTGAGATTGTGGCGCAGATCATCGAAAAAGAGCGTCCCGATGCCCTGCTGCCAACTATGGGCGGACAAACAGCCTTAAATACGGCGGTAGCTTTAGCTAAAAATGGCACCTTAGAAAAATATGGGGTGGAATTAATTGGGGCAAAATTACCAGCGATCGAAATGGCAGAGGATCGTAAATTATTCAAAGAAGCTATGGCAAGAATCGGGGTAGCAGTATGTCCTTCGGGCTTGGGGCATACAATGGCGGAATCCAAGGAAATTGCTGCCGAAATTGGGAGTTATCCTCTAATTATCCGTCCTGCCTTTACTATGGGTGGAACAGGTGGAGGGATTGCCTATAACCAAGAGGAATTTGAAATGATTGCAGCTTCAGGCTTAGAAGCTAGTCCTAACTCACAAATTTTAATCGAGAAATCCCTAATTGGTTGGAAGGAATACGAATTAGAGGTAATGCGGGATTTGGCAGATAATGTGGTGATTATTTGCAGCATTGAAAATATTGATGCCATGGGTATTCATACAGGTGATTCAATTACCGTAGCTCCTGCTCAAACCCTGACAGATAAAGAGTATCAGCGACTAAGGGACTATTCCATTAAAATTATCCGTGAAATTGGCGTAGAAACAGGCGGATCTAATATTCAATTTGCAATTAATCCTCTAAATGGTGAGGTTGTAGTAATTGAGATGAATCCCCGTGTGTCCCGTAGCTCCGCCCTAGCCTCTAAAGCCACAGGTTTTCCGATCGCCAAGTTTGCTGCCAAATTAGCCGTAGGATATACCCTAGATGAAATTCCCAATGATATTACTAAGAAGACTCCTGCCAGCTTTGAGCCAACTATAGATTATGTCGTCACAAAAATTCCCCGTTTTGCCTTTGAAAAGTTTCCAAGTTCCCAAGCAGTTCTAACTACGCAAATGAAGTCTGTGGGTGAAGCCATGGCGATCGGGCGCACGTTCCAAGAGTCCTTTCAAAAAGCTTTAAGATCCCTTGAAACAGGGAGATTTGGGTTTGGTGGTGACAAAGATGAGATTATTCCCACCCTCGAACAAATTAAAACTAGCCTCAGAACTCCCAATCCCGATCGCATTTTTTCAGTTAGACATGGATTCCTTTCGGGCTTATCGGTAACGGCGATCGCTGCTCTTACCCATATCGATCCTTGGTTTCTGCAAAAATTTCGAGAATTAACGGATGTAGAACTATCTTTAAAAGATCGCAATTTAGAAGATATTCCTGAAGTGGAGTTATTGGAAATTAAACGGATGGGATTTAGCGATCGCCAAGTCGCTTATTTAACTAAGACCACAGAAGAGGAAGTGAGAACTTACCGTAAATCCTTAGGAATTATCCCAGTCTATAAAACCGTAGATACATGTGCTGCGGAGTTTGAAGCCCTTACTCCCTATCACTATTCGACCTACGAAGAGGAATCGGAAATCTTACCTTCTTCAAAACGCAAAGTGATGATCTTGGGTGGAGGTCCTAACCGTATTGGACAGGGGATTGAATTTGATTACTGTTGTTGTCATGCCAGTTATGCACTAAGGGCTGTAGGTTTTGAGACCATTATGGTCAACTCTAACCCAGAGACTGTTTCTACTGACTACGATACGAGCGATCGCCTCTATTTTGAACCCCTGACCCGTGAAGATGTTTTAAATATTATTGAAGCCGAACAGCCCGAAGGCGTAATTATTCAGTTTGGGGGACAGACTCCTCTGAAGTTATCAGTCTCTCTACAAAAATATCTGACCGAACATCAGGATACGCTCAAAACCAAAATTTGGGGAACATCGCCTGATTCCATTGATGCGGCTGAGGATCGGGAAAGATTTGAAGCTATTTGTCAAGAATTGGGAATTAAGCAACCTAATAACGGACTTGCTCGCTCCTACGATGAAGCCTTAGAGGTGGCAAAAAAAGTTGGATATCCTGTAGTAGTTCGTCCAAGCTATGTGTTGGGCGGTCGAGGCATGGAAGTAGTTTATTCCGATACTGCCCTTGAAGAGTATATGTACAAAGCAATTCTAATTGAACCCGATCATCCGATTCTGATCGATCAATTTTTAGAAGGTGCGATTGAGGTAGATGTGGATGCGATCGCCGATCAAACTGGTCATGTCGTCATTGGTGGGATCATGGAACATATTGAAGAGGCAGGTATCCATTCAGGAGATTCAGCCTGTGCGATCCCAACTTTCTCACTATCTGATAATGTCCTAAATATTATTAGAGAATGGACTGTCAAACTAGCAAAGAGCTTAAAAGTGATTGGTTTAATGAATATCCAATTCGCTGTCCAAGTAAATCCAAATAATCCCACCCAAGAGCAAGTCTTTATCCTTGAAGCTAATCCCCGTGCTTCTCGAACTGTACCCTATGTGAGTAAAGCGACTGGAGTTCCTTTAGTTTCCTACGCCTCAAGGATTATGTCGGGTGAAACTTTGAACGGATTAAACTTTACTGCGGAAGTGATTCCTAGGCATATTTCCATCAAAGAAGCAGTTCTGCCTTTTGCTAAATTTGCAGGTACGGATATTATTCTTGGTCCCGAAATGCGCTCTACGGGTGAAGTTATGGGAATTGATACTGAGTTTGGTAGAGCCTTCGCTAAAGCCCAGATTGCCGCAGGAGAAAAAGTCCCACTTAAAGGCACTGTATTTATCTCGGTCAATGATCGGGATAAGTCGGGAGTAACTGTCGTAGGAGAAGGATTTATTGAACTAGGGTTTAAGATCATTGCCACCGAAGGGACTCACAAAATCCTCCGTCGCCATGGAATTGAAAGTGAATTGGTGCTAAAAGTGCATGAAGGTCGCCCTAATATTAGCGATGTCATTAAAAACTCCCAAGTCCAAATCATTATTAACTCCACTAGTGGAGAAGAAGCAAATGTGGATGGGAAGTTAATCCGTCGTAGTGCCTTGAGTTATAAAATTCCTGTAATTACGACTCTGGCTGGAGCTAAGGCAGCGATCGCCGCAATCCGATCTTTACAAACTCAACCTCTTGTAGTTCAAGCTTTACAGGACTATTAAAACCATAAAAATATATGATGTCAGCACTTTTAAGCAGCGTGGTTCAGAAAGTTCAATGTCTTCCAGAGGCGATTCAAGATGAACTTGCTGAACAATTTATTCAATCAAATAACTAAGGAACCGAAGATGATTGACTTATACTTTTGGGCAACTCCCAACGCCTTCAAGATTCTAATTTCTGGAAGAGGCAAAGCTAAATTACACGCTCAAACTGGTTAATATTTTTCAAGGTGAGCAGTTCGATCCGACTTTTTTGGCTATTTCTCCTAACAATCGCATTCCTGCCATAGTCGATCGCGATCCTAAAGAAACTCTTGAACCCCTAGCTATTTTTGAGTCGGGGGCGATCAGTTGCACCTTGCCGAAAAGACTAGACTACTAACACCTAAAACTCTCTTAAACCGTTTCTGCTTCCAGCATTCGCAATCTTTCTGTGAGAACCTTCGTGGAAATGCCCTGAATTTCTCGGCTCAAAGCCCCGAATCGCATAGACTTCCGACCCCCTAATACCCAGAGAATATACAGTGTCCAAGGACCTGAGAGGAGGGAGACAAGGATGCTAACGGGGGGGGATCACAACTTTCGGATGGGGGCATAGCTTCAAAGAAATATTTTGTTACCTTAGAGTAACTAGATTACTTTAGGGTAACTACTTTACTTTAAAAAGCTAGTTGCTTTAGTATGTACGGAGTATAGCACTTCAATAGTTTGTTTCCAAGAAGATTATTGAAGCTATTAATGACCTCTGAATTTATGGAGTACTTGAAAGTATGAGCAACAAGCAAGTTATTATTTCGGCCTTTGGCACTCCCGATATAATCAAGGTGATTAATACCCCTGCTTTGCCAGAACCTAAACGGGGTGAAGTTCGCATCAAGATAGAAGCTTCCAGTGCAACGTTCTCCGATGTAATCATTCGTAAAGGCCTTTACCCAAATCTTAATCCCACATTTCCCTTGGCGCTGGGATATGACTTGGTTGGCGTAGTCGATAAGCTAGGGGAAGAAGTGACAAATCTGACGATCGGGCAGCGAGTTGCTGATCTTACTCGGACGGGAAGTAATGCCGAATACATTTGTCGTCCAAGCGATCGGTTGGTTTCTGTACCCACCACTGTTGATGCCGCAGAAGCCGAGACCATGGTCTTAACTTACATGACAGCGTATCAGATGTATCGCCGTGTAGCTAAGGTGAAACTAGGACAAACCGTACTCATTCACGGCGGAGCCGGGGCTGTGGGTTCGGCATTGTTAGACCTGGGGAGGCATCTAGGACTGAATATGGTAGCTACTGCTTCTGCAAAAAAACTGGATTTACTTAGAGCCTACGGTGCAACAGCCATTGATTATCGCGCAACCCATTACACGCAACAGTTACAACGTGCTGGTGGCGATGGTTATGATGCCGTCTTTGATGGTGTTGGTTTCCAGAGCTTTATGCGATCGTTTCGATTACTCAAACGTGGCGGTACATTAGTTACTTACGGTGCTGCTAGCTCAGCAAGTAGCGTATCCCAGCGCTCCCTTGTCACCAGCATCTTTGGACCAGCATTGTTCTTTGTGATTGATATCACCTTATTGCTGTTGAATTACTTGCCCAACGATCGATCGACGAAGTCCTACGATATTTCCAAAATGCGTACAGAGCAACCAGATTGGTTTGTTGCAGATCTCCAAGATCTGTTTGACCTCTTGGTATCCGACAAAATTAAGCCAGAAATTGCCGAGCTATTGTCCCTCGATGATGCCATTCGCGCTCACGAGTTAATTGAAAGTGGCAATGTAAGCGGCAGGTTAGTTTTTGTGACGAAGCAATGAAGCACCTCCATAATATTCAAAGAGGAAATTTTAGATTATTGTGGGCGATGCCTACCCTCCCTGCTAAAACGGGTGCGTTCCCTGTCCGTCGTTCGCCTCAAGAAATCGCATAACGATGATTATTGGCGATTTTAAACCAAGTCACAGCAGATGAGATGGAAAATCAAGTTCGATATATCTGAATCACTGAGTTGGGCGGCTCAAGTTTGGATTGTCAAGTTTTAGCACCCTTCCATACCCTTCCATTCCTTACGCGATCGCTGCCCGTCGCCTCGATCTCTTAGAAGATCTCGCTCGACGCATTCAAGACAAAGGTGGCAACGCCTTGGCGATCGCTCAGATTAAAACATAATTAATCTCAATTGATTTATTGTTTTTCTGAGTTGGCGATCGCTATTACTGCTAGTCGTTATTTTAAAGTAGCTGAAAACTGATAACTCTGACGGGCTTTTCGGTTCGGTATAACGTTCGACATGAGCGGCGGCTGGAGGCCTGCGAAGCAAGCCGGAAGACGTCCGCTCGATGGAAGGGTTAGGCGTTTTACTGCCCTTGCCCTTGCTTTGCATATGCCTCAAGTTCCATCGGAGAGCGAGCGTAGCCCAACACTTCCATTTCGATTAGATAGCGACGTAGAAATGCAGCGCGACCCATACGGTCGTGTTGCCCAACGTGAACAAGCTCGTGGGCCAAGACTGTCTTGTCTTCTGCCAGCCATGGCTTGAGCATGATGACGTAGCCATTCGTGCGACCGCCCTCGAAATGACTACTGAGGCCGTAGCGCTCAGCCTCAACTAAAAGCTCCGGATCGGCAGGCATAGGAAACTTTTCGAGGACAACCACCCGAACCTTGCTTGGATCTTGCACACCAACCTTGCGAGCGACTTCAATTTCTTGCGCGGTCAGGGGCCGCCCTCCAGGTAATAGCCCTGCCTCTACGGCTTCGTACCAAGCTAGTACACGAGGAAAAAGGCGGTCGATTTTCGCTTGGATATCGGGAGGCGGCGTGTCAAGCGCCTGAAGCTCTTGGGCTGTTGGCTTTGGGACGAAAATGCAACCGCTTAACAGTACGGATGCCGCGAGCGCAAGGCTTTGAAGAACACGCAGGGTACTCATTTGAAACTCTTAACTAGTAATTGTGCCGATGGGACGGGTATAACCACCTTGTTAGAGTAAGATTACCGCAAAACCGCACATTGTGTCAAGAATAATTTTGCACAATGTAATAAATAACCATAATTTTGTTTTTAATGATATCACAATGGGCAGAAGGATATAAATATAAGAGCGTAAATTAATCCAAAAGACTGTCCGACAGAGTTTTGAAGGAGATTTTTCTTTCCATTTTCCAGTTAGCAAATAGCTTTCTAGAATCCAAGTGATGATAAAGTTTAAGGCTAGTAATCCTAGCCTGAATTATTCATGAGCAGAATAAAGAGCATACAATTCAACGAAAAGTATAGAAATAATTCGGACTAGATAATTGGCATTTAGGTCATATGTTATAAAGGGTTGCCACTCTTCCTAATTTCTTTAACCTTACTCTTCCTTGGACTATAGATGAATTGATGAAGCAAATAAGCTTTGTAATCTCGATAATTCTGAGCTGGCTTGATACAGTAGATCACCCTTACCAAGAAGATTAGCCGCAGCAGTTTTTTTATTCCCTAAAATAATTGATGAATCCGCTTCGCTAGCTGTACGAAGTGCTATTCTCCCTGGCAAATTGGAACGAATAATCGGAGTCACAACCTTTGCTTCGGGTCGCTGCGTGGCAATAATTAGATGTATTCCTGCAGCTCGTGCCATTGCCCCAAGGCGTTTAATGCTAAGTTCTAGGGCAGTACGGATTTCTTTCTCTGCCATGAAATCAGCATATTCATCAAAAATGCAAACTATACGGGTTAAGGGGTTGGTGGCTTTAGAGTTATAGGTTGAAATATCGGCACATCTGAATTTTTCAAACTGTTGATAACGTCTATCCATCTCATTTACTAAGTCCGTCATAATTGAGATCGCACGTTCATCATCCTTAACTATAGGGGAGTACAACCAAGGCATATATTCAAATTCTGGGAAAGTAACCCGTTTTGGATCGACAAGCACAATCTTAAGATGTTCTGGTGAATGGCGATAAAGCATACTGAGTAAAAGCGATCGCAAAAATTCACTCTTCCCGCTACCAGTTGTGCCGCCAACTAAAAAATGACAGGTGTTTGGATCGGATAAATCTGCTTCAATGAGTTCGCCTTCCAGATTTATGCCAATGGCAATTTTTAATGCGGAATATGGTTGTGATTCGAGCCTGTAAATGTAATTATCAAAACTAGCAATCTGGCGATCAGGACGAGGTAAATCGACACTAACATAGCCACTTTGGGGAGCAATTAAAGGCGCATATGGCAAGCCAAGTTGCACTCTCAAATCATCTGACGATCGCAGGATAGAATTCACTCTTATCCCCTCATGGGGTCTGAGTTTAACCCGAATAAATGCAGGTGCGATCGCTGCGCCTTGATAATCGACATTAATCCCAAATGACCTCAAAGTTTTCACCAATTTCTCTCCCATCAGATCGGCATTAGAACTTGAGGATGGAGGTGGAGTTTTAGTGGTTTTGTTGGGGGGAGTTGATACTAGAATTGATGCTGAATTTTGTTGTGGGATTGAAGCTGGGATTGGAGTTTGGGGGCTGGGAACTGAGCCAGAATCGCTGAGAACATCAGCAAAATAAGTCTGACATTTCCGTTTCTGCGGACAGATATCGCAAAAAAGATCTGGCTGAGCCGTCGGTAAAGGTGGGTTGGGTTGCCCAGGTTGCCATGCAATCCAGTCCTGCATTTGCTGTAATTTATGGGGAATGATCTGATGTACTGTTTTTTCTAGCTCATCCCACTTAAACCTTAGTTCTTGCCAATCAGGTAAAACGCTATAGACAGCCGAATCTATCGGTACACCAATCTTTTCTTTGAGCATGTAACTATACAACGCTACTTGGGCAAGCTGGGCTGACTTATCTTGAGAGATAAAGGTTTTATACTCCACCACGCAGAGACTATGATTTTGGAAGTCGTAGATCAAACTATCAAATCGTCCCTGGACCAGTTGCTTGTTGCCATTGGGTAATTGGAATTCATGCTTAACACTCGGCTTTAAATCCAGCAAAGTCCTGCCGATCACTTCACTTGCAGAGCAATGTTGACGATTCTGGACTAACAATCCCACCCATCGTTGAAATAATCCCCTCATACCTTGCCAGATTTGATATAGAGACTGAGCTTTTTCGGGATGGGTTTGAATGATTTTTTGGAGATAGGGAAAGAATTCGATTTCATACAGTAATTGCTGCATTTGAGTCGAAATTTCTTCTATTCTTTGCAGGTCTGGTGCTTGTTTAAATAATTCTTGAAAGCGGGAATCGTGTCTAACAATAAAATTAAAGCGATCGGCTAAGGCGTGAAACTGAGTGCCAATGCTGGAGGGATTACCGCGTGGCAAAAACATCATGGAACCACCAAAGTGATGTCCTAGATAAAACAATCGGGGACATTCAAAAGCGACTCTGACTTTAGTAACGCTAAATGATTTGCTGATCATGAATTTGAGGCTACTAAGCAAATTAGTTGGGCTTCAATTGGGGCTTGTGGATTGAGAATTTGCGTTCGCTTCTCTTGACAAAGCTGTTCAATAATTTGTTCGACCTGCGATCGTTCTGTTTGCGAAAACTGATTGAGAGTACTATTAATCAATAAACTAAGTCCAATCAATTGCTGTGTTTTCAATAAATTCAAGACAAATTCTTGGATCTGTGTATGCGGCTTAATTGGTGGTATCGGTTCTGGATCGCTTGTAGTCTTGCCATCAGGTTCACTGATAATTTTACTGGGTTTAATTCCAGCAATAACACCTAACTTCTGCAACAAAGTGCAACTATTAAGAATTTCAGACTGACGAATTAAATCCTCAAGTTCACTTAGCTTTAGAGTTTTCCCACCTACGAGCAAATCTCCTTCACGCGCTTCTTTAACCAAGTTGTAATAAGTTGCTAAAAGATGGATGGAATCAAGATCTGGTTGAATATGACGATGGCGATCGCCTGCAAAAATCTGATTGTAAATTTTATTCCCTTTTGTGGTTGGTTTACCAACAGTGGCAAATCGAATTAGATATAAAGGTGAACCATATTCAACTGCTTTTTGGCAAGCATTCATAATGTGAAAGAAAGCAGCCATGTCTTCATGTTCAGTCCAAATCACACCAATTTGACGAGGTTGCTTGCTAGATGAATCAGTGTGCTGCAAGCTAAAAGAATGAATAGTAAATTTTGGACTTGGCAAAAAATTAGACTGAACATTAATCTGCAATGTTCGCAACATAATTTGGAGCATTTCCATTAACACCAGCATCGAAATCTGGTTTATCTGGTTAACATTGGCTCTAACTTTATGCAACTCATCAATCCAAATGAGCTTGAAGTGAGCCAAAGTATCAGCGATATTTTCTTCTGGTTTAAGAATTTCTTGATGAAGTCGAGTAAATTCACCTTGACCGTCGGCAATTAGCCATTTTTTGTATTCTTGAAATATATTTCTGCCGCAAGCAAGTACTCTTCGAGGATTAGTCTCGCCCATGGGAAAGTCTGCTTCTAAATATTGCCTTGTCAGCGGATAAATTGAAGAAGTTGGAATTGGGATAGACTGATGATGAAGGTGGTGTAAGCGAGTCATACAGATCGCTTCAGCTTGGTCTAGATCGATGGAATTAAGCTCAATTATTTTGTCAATGCGATCGCGATCTGACGGCACTATTCTGCCCTTATTCTCCATCCACGAATTAGTAGCAATACTGATGATCACGAAGAAATTTTTGAAGCTTGTGTGAATTAAAGTGTTGACTGTAAATAAAGACGGTAAATCGATTAAACCATCTGGCAATTTGTCTATACTTTCCAGTTGATCGAAACAAATCACAATGGGCTGAGTTTCAGCCGAGATTTTGCCAAAATTAGCTAGGATGTTTTTGGCAGTGTCTTCATCTTCAATGCAGCTTTTGACGTGGAGTTCTTTGAGGCTTTCTTCGCTAATGCTGTCACCTTTGAGCCAGTTACAAGCAACGCTTTCTAGATCTGGATCGGTGAGGTCAAATAGCACACCAAAAAATTCTTCAGCATTAAATATGCCGGCTCGTTTAAATAAGCTACTGATTTTTTTAATGAAATCTTGTCTGCCTTTTTGGCGATCGCTTTTCAGTAAGTCCCAGATTGGAACTTTAGTCAGTTTATCGAGGAGGGAAGATTTCTTGAAGATTGATAAATTCTTGAGCCATAGTAATAGCTGAGATTCTTTCTGTCCATCAGGAATCTGTACCAAACTATCCACGGTTTCGCGCAGAATATGTCTCCAGATATGATCGCTTTTTGGGAAGGGTTGAATGTAGGCAAAATAAGCATTGGCATTGAGGGCATTTTTTAATCGACCGAGCAAATAAGTTTTGCCAGAGCCAGCATCGCCCATCACCATCAAGGTTTTTACAGAACGAACTTGCTGCAACTGAGCTAGCATATCAGCAGCTTCTTCGATTACTTCAGCATGAATAGAATCAATGACTAATTCTGCTTCTTGATTCTCGCTCCAAAAACTAGTTGCTTTTTGGTTTCGATCGAATGGATTTGCACTTCTAAGAATAATTTCATTAATAGATGCCACGTTTACTCCTTTGAGCGATCTGAGGGTTTTAATTTGTCACAACTCTGATAAAAAATAGCGGTCCGCCAGACAATTGACTGATGCCAGCACTAATTTGCTTTTGGGTGTATTTTTCAGTGTGCAATAAGGCGTTAAGCTTAATCTTTTTATGTCTCACTAAACTATAGAGAATTCGATCTAAATTCTCTCTGGATATGTTAAGTAATCTTTCGCGGAGATAAAAAATTGGTAGGTAATTATCTGCACCTGCTTCAGTATCTAATTCTCGAATCAGTTGCAGAATTTCAGGATCAGAAATCTTTTCAGAGATTTTGGGGGAGAGGGGTGCTACTGTTTCCACTTCTATCGTATTACTTAGATCTGAAGTGGGAGATTTGCGTAATGATTCAAAATAGTCATGAAGCTTCTGTAAGCAGTCCTGTCCTTTCGCCGTAATTTGAAATTCACCGCTAGGCTTAGCTTTTGTAGCTTTTGGTGCTGCTGGCTTTTTCACTTTTTCGGGTTTGAAACTGGCTGTAATTAACCCACTTTTATGCAGTTTCTCTAGAATAATATTGCGATCGCCTGCTGCCAGTTTTTTAGTACCAACTTTGACTACAATCTCGGTCGGTTTTAACATTTTACCTGTCTTAGCCAATTCTTCCAAGACCTTAAGTTCTCCTTCTGCAATCGGGAGTTGCTTGGAGTCGAGCTTAAGTAATTCTTGTCCCGTGGGTGCGATGCCAACCGTCTCAACTTTCTTAATGTCAAAAACTTGAGGGATCTGAGGTTGCTCAACTACCGTTTCTATTGGTGCAACAGGCGCACCGTCAAATGCGATCAATCCATCATTGGCTAAATCTTGGGATATTTGAGCTTTATCCTCAAACTCTCTGAAACTTATAGCTGCTAACTTGCTTCGACCGTTGGGCAGGTCAGATAACCTTAGCAAAAATTTGAGGTGGGTGAATTCCATGCGATCGCCTTTTAATTCAGTTGTGAATTGTTCCATACCAGATTCTATCTTTCTTCTGCCAGAGGACAACCGATTTATCGGGCGGTGAATGGCAGTCAATCGTGGTATAATAGCTGTACCGCATAACTTACGGATACCCTATCGTGCCAGTTACAATAGCTTGATTAAGGTCAGCATCAGCTTGAAATCGAACTTTAGTCATACCTACTTCTGTATTTGAGCAGTTTTCAACTTCTGATTCAGAAGCGGATTCCTTTGTCTAAAGGACTGTTGCAATTTCTCAAATTCTTCCTCACCTTTCATTAGATAAGCATTAATTAACTCTCTGTTGGCAAGATAGAAGGTAATAGCACCATAAACCTGCTCCAGCATGAGCAATGGAAAATTCTGGGCAATGCTTTCAGGAGACTCACCATTCAAAAATGCATAAACAACTGAATCAAGAGAAATACGGGTCTCTTCGATCCAATATCCATTTTCTCGTTGCTGGATATATCGCTTTGCTATGGTTGGTGCTGTTGTCATAAATTTGCTGGACACTTTTTATATTATATTAAGCGATCGCTATACCAATTTTCATCAAAGGCGATCGCTATCAATCTGAGTCGTTGGTTCTATAAGATCGCCTATCAATTTCTTAACTTTGCGGCGGTACGCAACCTAAAAGGAATCGTAGATAACTTCTCGGAACTCATCAACGAAGTAAATCATTTTTGATTGCTTAGTCTTGGCTAGAAGTAAACAACTTTAACGGGCGTTTCGCTTTTGGCATAACGGTTGAACTCACGTGTAGATAATTATGATTCAAGCATCTTATCAAGCATTTTCTGAAATTTAGTCTTAAAGCTTTGAGTATCCAGTTCTTTAGTAGATCTATCTCTGGGAACAGAAATTATCCGATTATTGGCAATATCAAAAGGAACATTGGTGGAAGATTTTTCTCTAATTAGTATTACATTACTAAAATCTTCAGACTTATACCAAAACATCCCAACCTCAATTAAAACATTGGGATTGTCTTTATACTGCTCTTCACCATCAGGCTCGGAAAGATAACATAAACCAAAATGGCAATCTCGAATATTGTCAAATATTTGACTTTGAATGTTTCCAGATGTTACGTCTTGATCCCATCGCTTCAAATCTAGCTTGGAGTATCGCTCTTCATCAAAAATTTCTTCAATAGCGTTTAGAACACTTCTATCAGCTTTTCCTGAAAAGGCAAAAAATAAACTAGGTATCTGCGTAAGATCGTAAGGTACTACCTTGCCAAGCTCATTTATTTCATCTTGAGTATCTTCGACTTGACGTTTGTGCAAGATATTACGTTGATATAACCTTGATATAGATTCAGCGATACAACTCATCTCATCCTTTACTCTTTTAGAATATTCAAGATATTTTACTGATTCAAAATTAATTACTGCATATGGTTTATTCTCATGATGCCTAGATAAAGGTATAATGATAGATGTCTTAGAATTACTTTCAGAATGTTTTAAGTATTTTGGAATAGTAGTTGGATTTGTCTTTGAATACAAATCAAGATATTTATCACAATCATTTAAAAAACCTTTGTTTTCACAAACTATCCAAAGAATCTTGTTAGTGGAATATGAGAGAGCAATTTGTGTTGTGTAAGATCCTTGAGAATTTTTTAGAGAAACAGCATCTATTGGACTTCCACCAATATACCAGTCAGATGTGCGAATCCCAACAAGATCATTAACCACAGTTTCAATGTGAAGCGTAACAAATTCAATTCCTAGGCTTTTCTGTAACTTGTCTTTAGTAGTTCGCAGAATATTACTTCTTATATCATCGGTTACAATATCAATAGTTTTAGAGAAGCTTCTGAGCTGATTCCCGAAAGTCATACTACCTCAATAATACTGATTTTTCAACATAGACTATGTATTAGACTGAAAATTTCTGTCTAACCTGACTATAAGGGGTTATAGACTGAAAATTTCTGTATAGTTACTAAACTAACATTCATTGATTTAATTAGTCAATAACTAACCCTTCCCAAAATTTCAAGACTTCAAAATCTAATTTTGGCAAGAGACTTTGCTCAAGTTTTCCTTATTTCTGAAAGTAAAACGAGTGTAATCGTACTCCTGAAATACTCAAATTTAGTAGTGGCATGAAGAAAAGGATAGGTTTTATCAATGTCTATAGCTTAATCTTTTCGATTTAGCGTCAAAGTAGTTCATCTAGCTTCAAAATAGTATGTAAAAGCACGTTAGTACCATGAATACAAAGCTCTGGCGAGGTAAACTCAGCTTCAGAATGGCTGATTCCATTTTGGCTGGGGACAAAAATCATCCCCATTGCTGTGAGCTTCGCCATTTCTTGAGCATCATGACCCGCGCGACTCGGTAAATGTAAATAGGTTAGTCCTAAATCTTCGCAAGTTTCAGCGATCGCCGATTGAATTACTTCTAAAGGATGATTGAGTTGTACAGAATTTTCTTGAAGCGATCGCACCACCTCTATAGCTGCTAAGACTCCGTAAGCGCCATCATAAAGCCCACCATTAGGGACTGTATCAATATGGGAACCCGTAGCGATCGCAGGAAGGTCTGAATTTTTGCTATCTGGATTTTTACTACTATAGCGACCGATGATATTACCACCAGCATCAACTCTAACCTGCATCCCAACTTCACCCATCCACTGCTGTACCAAGTCACGGGCTTTAACATCGGCAGGACTAAAAGCAAGACGTTGAACCCCTCTCTTTGCGTCACCATTAGCTAATTGCCCAATTTTTCCTAACTTCGCAATAGTATTGAGGAGGCGATCGCCATTGATTGAGACCTTAGTTAGAAGGGGAGGGGATATAAAAAAACTTGTAAAGTAAAGGCATTTACTATGTATACTGTATACATCAAAACCATACAAGATAATAAGGAACTTATACCTTGAGTTTGACAACGATCCAAAGAAGCCAATCTTTATACGAACAGACCTATCAAGTCCTACGCACAAATATCTTTTCGGGGATACTAGCACCTAATGAACGTCTAGTTGAAACGCAGTTGGCTGAAAGTTTACGGGTAAGTCGCACGCCGATCCGTGAAGCTATTCGTAAATTGCAACAAGAAGGTCTGGTTACTTCCGATTCTAGTGGAGGAATGCGAGTAACAACGCTTTCCATTGAAGATGTTGTCCAGCTTTATGACTGTCGGATTGCCCTAGAGCAACTTTCGGTAACTGGAGCCTGCGATCGTGCTAGTGCCGATGAGATAGAACAGTTAGAACAATTTGTGATTTCCGCTGAAAGGATCGCCCCTGCCAAATCTACAAATCCCGCCAAACTTTTAGAACTAGATTATCAATTTCATCATCTGATTGCAGAAAGTTCGGGGAATAAGTGGTTAGTATCGTTACTAGAGCAAGTATTTGACAAGATGTTTCTCCTCCGTTTACGAACAACCCATCAAAACCCAAAAGTATTGGAAATTCGGTTGGAACACCGCCAAATTTTTACAGCGATCGCCCAAAAAAATTCTAATTTAGCAAAGGAACAGATTTATAGTCACCTTACTAATAGCAAAGCCAGAGTTGTTAGTGCCTTAGAAATCCTTCAAACAGCCATCAATTCTAAACATTAATTTAGATAATTCTTAAACAAAAATTATGACTGGATCAATTACCTCCATCGAACAACTAAATACTGAAACGAAGAAAATTTTTATTTGTGGTTCTGCCCTCAAAGGTCAACCAGATCATCAAAACCTCCAATCTGCTAAGTTTATAAAAGTAGCTAAACCCAAACATCTCTATCGTCTTCATGCGGCTGAAAACGGATGGCATCCCGCAATTTATGAGGTAGAAGAGGGAGGGATTAGTATCCCAGGGGACGTGATTATTAATAAAGTACCAAAATAGTAAAGCTAGAAGTCTTAAGGGCACATCTAAAAACGGCTTAAAACTTAGAAAATAACTAGCTAAATCTTTACTGTTTTCTATCTTCCATATACTTCTCCACTCTTAGCAGGTGACATGAGACAAGTTCAAGTATTAGTGGATTGTATCGGCATAGATCGGCTTCTGACCTATAGGGTTCCCGATGAACTAACAATCAAAGTTGGGGATATTTTGACTGTGCCTTTGGGTGAGAGATATGTGGGGGCGATCGCTATTAATTTTGATGATTCATTTGATAGTTTAAGACTTGAGTATGAGCTTAAAAATGTCTATGCGATCGTCAATACGGGCTTATTTCCCCCAGATTATTGGCAGGTTCTGAATCTCACGGCTAATTATTACCGCACTTCATTAATCCAAACAGTCAAAGCTGCCCTGCCACCAAATTTATTAGATCAATCTAGCTATCGGATTAGAGTTAATCACGAGCAAAAAGGTGATTCTAAATTAGGAACTGCTGCCCAGATCGTTTGGAATTTTATCCAAGAACATCAAAAACCCTTAACTCGCCGTTACATTTATCAGAAATTGCCTAAACAGGCGGCTAGTGGACTGCGATCGCTCATGAGCTTAGGATATATTTCCACTTATTTAGAGCCACCCCATAGACCTCAACCCAAATTTGAAAATATCGTAGTTCTAATCGAATCAGATCCAGAAAAAATAACTAGCCGTCAAAAGGAAATTCTCTTCACATTACAGCAGGCTGGAGGAGAACTAACCCAACCTGAATTGATTGCAAAAGCTAAAACCACAATACCTTCTCTGAAGAATCTTGCCCAAAAAGGATTAATAGTGATTACGTCCAGAGAATGTTTACGCTTAGGTGGTAAAACTCACTTCGTAGAAAGCGATCGCCCTAAAAATCTCACAGCCGATCAAGCCCATGCCCTCGCCAGTATTCAATCAGAGTTTAATCAATCCGTAACTATCCTTTTACATGGAGTTACAGGTTCGGGAAAAACCGAAGTCTATTTACAGGCGATCGCTCCGATCTTAGAAATGGGAAAATCAGCTTTAGTCCTAGTTCCTGAAATTGGTTTAACACCTCAGCTTACGGATCGATTTAGGGCAAGGTTTGGCGATCGCAAAGTCAATCTTTATCATAGTAAACTTTCCGATGGCGAACGGTTTGATACATGGCGACAAATGTTAGATGGCAGTTCTCAAATTCTGATTGGGACGAGATCGGCGGTATTTGCTCCTCTGCACAATTTAGGCATAATTATCTTGGATGAAGAACATGATTCTAGCTTCAAGCAAGATCAACCCCAACCCTGCTACCATGCTCGAACTGTGGCGGAATGGCGATCGCAATTATCAGAATGCCCTTTAGTTTTAGGTTCGGCTACACCATCATCAGATGTTCTCTACGCTGTTTCTACAGATCAAGATGTGAAATATCTGACTTTACCCGAACGGATTGGGAATAAGCAAATGCCCAAGATTAAAGTCGTGGATATGCGAGAAGAACTCCAATCTGCCAACTGGTCAATTTTTAGTCGGGAATTACAAGCGGCGATCGCCGAAATGCAAGCCCAAAAAAAGCAGGGAATTCTGTTTATCCATCGCCGAGGTTATAGCACCTTCGTTTCCTGTCGCAGTTGTGGCTATGTGATGAATTGTCCCCGTTGCGATGTTTCCCTTTCCTATCATCAAGAGTCCAAAGATCATGAGATGCTGCGCTGTCATTACTGTAACTATGCTGAATCTAAGTCCAAAGCCTGTCCTTCCTGTGGTTCACCTTACTTTAAGCATTTTGGCAGTGGTACGCAAAAAGTGGAACAGGAACTTGCCAAACTCTTCCCAGACTTAAAAATCATGCGATTTGATAGTGACACCACCCGCAATAAGGATCAGCATCGCCATTTACTCGAAAAATTCCAAGCTGGTGGAGCCGATTTATTAGTGGGAACCCAAATGTTGACCAAAGGGATAGATATTCCTCAAGTTACCCTAGTTGGCGTAGTTTCTGCTGATGGTTTACTCAACTTTTCTGATTATCGAGCAGGGGAAAGAGCATTTCAGATTTTAACCCAAGTAGCAGGTAGAGCAGGGCGAGGCGCAGAAATTGGAGAGGTAATTATCCAAACCTATACCCCCGAACATCCGGTCATCCAAGCCGTGCAAAATTATAATGGGGATGCCTTTATGCGATCGGAACTAGAGGCTAGAACTGAATTAAATTATCCTCCCATCGGACAAATGGCATTAATTCGCTTAAATAGTGAGAATTCCGATCTAGTTCAATCTATTGCGATCGCCCTGAGTGAACATTTGCGAACTCAAACCAAACTATGGGATGTATTAGGAGCAGCCCCAGCCACAATTACAAAGGTAAATAATCGCTTCCGTTGGCAGATTTTACTCAAATTCCATCCTCAAAATCTCATCCATATTCCCACCTTAGACGAGCTAAAAGAATGGATCAATTCAGTCTTCCCGACTAACTCTTCAGATGTGAGATTAGCGATCGATATTGATCCGTTAACTATTCTTTAAATTAGAGCAAGTTATACTTCACACTAGAACTTTCTTGTCGCAATTAAGTGAGCGCAGGCAAATCCTGAAAATGCCACAGCATTCAAACCCTGAGCAGGAAAAGTGCTATCCAGCGATCGCTGTGCTGTTTTCATTTCAAAGACCAAAATTCATCAGTAGGTAAAGAAGGATATTGGCGTTCGTTTAGAAAATCAGAAATTGTATTAGCTTGTGGAAATTCTGATTTAAATCCATTTACTAATCGGGCAAGTAATGGGCCAGCAAGTTCTTGAGAGAAATTTCCCCGTAGGCAACGATCGTACCACTCAACTAACTCTGATTCTTTTACGATCCCCCGCACACGACTCCCCCAGCTTATTTGATTAGCAATTATCTCTATAACTTTTGCATCAACATCTCGACAAACAATGACGACATTATCGCTTTCGACTTGATTTGTGATTGATCGGGCAAGTTCTTGATTAAGAGTTAAATGTTTTACCTGAATTGCTGCACCAAAATTAGCCCACATATCTAAGCCCCTATCAGCAGCATTAGTAACACCGACACGATAAATATGAGCAGGAACTTCCCAACTATCACTTCCCACATCAAGTCCAAGCAAAACTTTAGTAAGGTCTGAGAACTCAGCGAGTAGGTTTTTACTTTTAAATGGAATACTAACCTTTACTGTAGTTTCAAGAGCACTTACAATTGTTTCAAAAAGACTATAGACAACTATTTCGTATGCCTTATCTACACTTCTTCTAATCCCATTTTGGCTAGTAAATTTTATAAGTAACTCGCTAAGATTAAAGTCAATAGGTAAGGATGTCTCAATAAATGCGATGACCGCAGCAACAGTGTTCTGACGCTCGTTAAATCTTAGATAAATATAATATTCAATTCCCCCGTTAGTTCTTTTATTTTCTTGGTCAAGAACCTCAAGTAACTCAGATGGCATAGCTTTCTGATTCCAAATGTCATGCTGATAGTTTGCTGATGAAGTCGAAACTTTTCCTAATAGCCGTCTTGTAACTTCATTCCGCCAATGGATTGATGGGTTTTGATAAGTCTCTTGCTTAAGAATTTGAATATCTTTTTGGGTTCGTGACCTTCTAAGCACTTCTGCAACTTGAATGGGCTTATACATATCAACCCTTGCTTTTTTAATAATGCTATCAAGGCGATCTTTTGCTTCTTGGACTGTTGGCATTAAACTTTACCAGTTATATATTTAGCAGGCTTTTCAAAAATGAGGCTAAGTTGTCCACTAGTTTGAGTATTCTTAGGCTTGATAATTGCATCTAGTACAGATCCAACAACAGCACTAACACAGGGAACTGCAACTGAATTTCCGACTTGTTTACGAGTAGCTTGATAGTTACAAACTATTTTATAGGAATCAGGAAATCCCTGAAGTCTGAGCATTTCACGTTCTGTTAACCTTCTTTTCCCATTAACAAGTAAATAATTATATGAAGCTCCTGCTCTTAAAGCACAAGAGTAAGGGTAGGCACTGATATTTCCACCTTTGTTTTCGTGCCAGATAGTTAACTCTTCATACTGCTTCTTTGTAAGTGTTTTTTCGATCCGATTTTTTTGAATTCTTTCAGATGCATAGTAAAAACTTGGAACTTCGCTTTCTAAAATTTCTGATAATGGTTTCATGGGAATTTTATCTTCAGCCCAAATAAAATTACATGACTCTCTAAATCCAATAATAAAGATCCGTTCACGCTTTTGAGGTAAGCCGAAATTAAGGGCATTTAGAACCTTATAGTCAGTATGGTAGCCAAGTTCTTGAAGGGTTTGCAAGATTCGTTGTAGAGTTTTTCCTTCATTGTGTCCCCTTAACTGCTTTACATTCTCCAGAATAAAAGCTTTTGGTTTTTTTGCTTCTAGTATTCTCGCAATGTCAAAGAACAAAGTGCCACGGACATCTTCAAAACCTTTTAAGTCTCCGCAAATGCTAAATGGTTGACATGGAAACCCCGCAAGTAAAATGTCATGGGTGGGAATATCACTTGTACTCACTTTTGTGATATCACCAACTGGAATCTCATTAAAATTTGCTGTATACGCAACCTGAGCATCTGGATCTATATCACTAGAAAATACACAATTGGGAGTAAGATTTCTGTGTTTACAAGCTATTTCTGCCCCAAGCCTGAATCCTCCAATTCCACAGAATAAATCAATAAACCGAATTGATTGCTGCATTTTACAAGTTAATAACATTTAGGTATTCTAATTGAAAATCTATGACGACTGTTGTTAAGACTAATTTTTCGAGTTTATTTAAAAGCATTTTTATACTTTACACTAGAACTTTCTTGTCGCAATTAAGTGAGCGCAGGCAAATCCTGAAAATGCCACAGCATTCAAACCCTGAGCAGGAAAAGTGCTATCCCCAACACAATACAAATTAGCGATCGCTGTGCTGTTAAAGGGCATTCCCAATAGACCCATGAGTTTACGGGTAGGAATAGCTCCGTAGGTTCCATCTATTCTGCCTAAAAATCTTCTATGGCTTTTCGGAGTTCCCACTTCCATATAGTCTAAGTTCTGATTGAGAGTAGGGAATATCTGTTCTAGGCGGGCAATCAGCTTAAATGCTTCTTCTTCTTTTTTTTGTTCGTATTCAGCAGTGGGTAAATTCAGCCATTCATCAATCCAACTAGGGGTAAAGGCATGAACGATATGATGTCCATCGGGAGCCAAACTAGGATCAAGCAATGTGGGAATGGAAACGAAGATGGTACCGTGGGGTTTTTCCATATCTTTCCAGTCTTCTAAGAGAATATGATGACAAGCCGAATCAGAGGGAATTGCTTCAAACTTTACGCCCAAATGTAAACTTAAAAAACTAGGGGATTTCTGATAGTGCGATCGCCATTTAACTTCGGTTTTGGGTAAATTCTCATCCTTAAGTAAACGATCAAAGGTATCCCAGCGAGTGGCATTGGAAACCACAGATTTTGCGATCAGGATATCTCCATCACTCAGCTTTACTCCGATATTTCCATCTTTAGTTTTAGGGATAATTTCTGTAACTCTAGCCCCGTATCTAATTTCACTACCAAATTTTTCTAGTCCTTCGGCTAAAACTTCTCCAATTCTTCCGACTCCACCCTTCGGATAATTTATCCCACCATAGTGGCGATCGCTAAATACCATACCCGCATTAATCATCGGGGTCTTATCCGCAGGCATCACTGACCAGATATAGCATTCCATATCAATGAATTTTAATAATTCCGGATCGTGAATACACCGCCGAGCCACATCACCAACATTTTGGGGTAAGTACTTAACTAATCCTAAGCAAGCTAAGGGATTCTGAAAAAATACTCGCAGTAAATAACGATATTCTTCTAAAGACAGAAGCTCAATGGAGTTGAGGCAGTTAAATACATCCCAACAGGCATCATAAAATTTCCGAATTCCAACCCGCTCATTAGGAAAGCGATCGCCTAGGGTTTGGATAAATGTTTCATAATTGCGATCGACTTTAATATCTAAGTTATGGGGTAAATGATAATGGACTTGAGAATCATCGGGAATAGTTTCTATTTTCATGCCCACGGCTGCTAAAGCACGGGTTAAAAGATTCGTTGTCCCCTGTTCCCCAAACCCAAAAATCATCGAGGCTCCTACATCAAAGCGATAACCGTTACGCTCAAAATAGCCAGCACTCCCGCCTGGAATCAGATATTTTTCCAACACTAGAACCTTAATGCCCTTAGCCGCAAGTTGAGTTGCAGTCACTAATCCCCCAATGCCTGAGCCAATCACAATTACATCTGCATCTATCATAAAATCCATAACCTTAGCTCAAATATGACTCTTAAATTTGATTATTAAACTTGATTATTAATAAAGTGAACTACCGATTCTAATCCTAATTTGGTTTTAAGATTAGTAAATACAAAGGGTTTTCGCCCTCGCATTTTTTGAGCATCTCGTTCCATTACCCCTAAATCTGCACCGACGTAGGGAGCAAGATCGATCTTATTAATAACTAAAAGATCGGATTTAGTAATACCTGGGCCAGCAACCCGACTCGAAAAGCATTCATGATTAATCCTTTTTACTAATTTAGTTAATTTGAGGGCTTAAATTTACACCTTAAATTTTAAGGATAGCGAGAGGGACGGCGGTGACGACTGCGATCGGCTTTATCCCGTTCGTAGGCGATGAGTTTCCCAAAATATTCATGTTTAGTTAGATTCATGGACAGAAATATATGTTTGCGGGCATTCCCAAAACCCTTACGGGTAAAAAAGTTAACGGCTGCAGTATTAGTAGGATCGGTATCCACCAGCATCGATCGCGCCCCTTCTTCAATCATTCGTTCCACAATTTTATCCACTAACTTATCAGCAACTCCACGACGTTGAAAGTCAGGATTCACACCCAGCCAGAGGATATAACCATAGGTCCAAGAGGCTTTACTAATGACTGTGCCTAACACAAATCCTGCTAAATGCCCTCCAATTTCGGCAACCAAGCAATATTCAGGGTCAGTGTTATAGAGTCCAATCACCTCCCATTCATCCCAAGTACGGTAAAGATAGGGATAGAGATCGCTGGTAAATAATCTTTCCCCAAGGTGATAAACGGGGGCAATATCATCGATCGCCATCTCCCGAATATTAACTTCAAAGGATTTAACCGAGACTAGATCTATGTTTTCGTGATTATAATTTTGGGGATCAGTATTTTTTAGATCGGTTGTGTCAGCCATGGCTAGTTTTCATCCTCATAATACTCATCTCGATCTTCATAATACTCGTCTGGATCTTTTTCTTGATCTTGCTCAAGATCTTCAATATCCTCTATATCTACGATCGGTTTACCACGGGAGAGCATAAATCTTGTTAAATCTATAAACACATCTCGGCGCAGATAGGGATAGTCACTTACCCATAAATTTATTTGCGGTAGGTAGGCATCAGTGGTAATTTTACTAACTCGCCTAAACTTGGGATCGTTAGATAGCAACAACATACATACTTGCTGCTTGGGTTTAATCCGTTTATATTCACGGCGCATCGGGACTCTAAAAGTTGTAATAAAACCAGAGCGATCGCCAAGTTCTAAATTAAAAAAGCTTTGGGTATCATAGCTAACTTCCATTCTTCCCCTTCTGTCAAAATCCTCTTGCCTTCCTGATATTTCTTCAGACATATAGATATCTAAAACCCTAGCTTCCCAAAATCCACACTGGGATAGACTTCGCATCTTTGTATTTCTTCTGATTGCACTGCTGACTGGCCCCAGCATCCAATAAAAACTACCTAAGCCTGCACAGAGAAACATTAATAAGCCCCAGAAGTTATCAGGAGTTAATCTGTAAAGTATGGTGAATGTTACAAGGAAGGTTACTGATATTAAAATCCGTCTAAATAGGTCTTGGCTGCTACCCCAGTAATATCCATATTGGTCTGAGGTGGGAACTGTAGGTATAAGCTCATCAAATTTTTTGCGCTTTAGGGGAGTGATCATCTAAAATCTTGATCTAATTTTTGGTAGTCTGATAACTACATAATATCAATCTCGGTAAATATTGCTTGCCAATTCAATCTCAAGATTGCTTAAACCTATCTATCATTAGGGTTGAAGCAGGTTTATGCCATAGTTCTCTACTATCTCCACAATAAAGAAGCGATCGCTGAGAATCTGGCTGAAAAGATGGGATGCAAATAGATATGTTCGAAAAATCTGAATTCCCGATATTAAAAATTGTCATAGTAAATATAGTACTCAAGGACTAAATTTATAGATAGGCTGAAATGGGCTCTAGGATGCTAAACTAGAATGACAACGAAAAACCTATTATTGGTATAGAGTAAAATCTATGTGCGATATAAACCTCTTCTAAACTTTTGTGGAATTATCTGAAAATTCACATAAAAAAACGCCCATGAATATAGAGTCTGAGCGTTTAGAATAATTAGATGAATTAAATTAATAACAGAAATTAACGTTTTGAGTATTGAGGAGCTTTACGAGCTTTGCGTAAGCCGTATTTCTTCCGTTCCTTAGCACGAGGGTCACGGGTTAGGTAACCTTCTACCTTCAAAGGTTTACGATTTTCGGGAGATAATTCACATAAAGCTCTAGCTACGCCCAATTTAATAGCATCAGCCTGTCCAGTTATGCCACCGCCATGGGCATTTACCAGCACATCGTACTCATTTTCGAGTCCAAGAGTTTCTAAAGGAGCTTTAACACCAGAAATATAACTGGCATTAAACTGTAAATACAAGTCGCCGGGCTTGCCATTAACTACAATAGCTCCAGTTCCAGGTACTAGTCTAACTCTGGCAACGGCGGTTTTTCTCCGACCTGTACCCCAGTACACAGCACGGTTAGATTGATCGGTAGCTTGCATTATTTATCTCCTGGAATTGTGTTAATTGCAAAAACTTGGGGCTGCTGGGCAGCATGGGGATGATTTGCTCCCGCATAGACATTGAGCTTGGTGAATAGCTGACGACCTAGGATATTTTTAGGTAACATTCCTTTCACAGCTTTTTCGATGATGCGCTCTGGAACTCGCTTGATCAGCTTATCAAAAGTCTCTACCTTCATGCCTCCAGGACGACCAGAGTGCTTTCTATAGAGCTTTTGGCTGCTTTTTTTACCTGTAACTGCTACTTTTTCAGCATTAATTACAATTACAAAATCCCCTGTATCAAGATGGGGGGTGTATGTGGGTTTGTTTTTACCACGGAGGATCATAGCGATCGCTACCGCTAGTCTACCTAAACGCTGACCTTCAGCATCCACAACATACCACTGATGATCGGGTTTTGTAGGGAGGTAGGTACGATTTTGATTAATTAGGGGAGTAGTCATAGATTTACTGAGGATGAACAATTAGGAAACTTAAAAACATCAGTTGCAAAGGGATAATTATTATACCCAACATCGAGCAAGCACAGACCATGGGGTGGAGCCGCATACTTAACATCACAGCGTCGCCGTTGCTGCCAAATATTTGTAAACTCTGCTACTGATAAACGAGATCGACCTACCTCAACCAAAAGCCCTAGCAAAAGCCGCATCATGCCGTATAGGAATCCACTGGCTCGCATTTCTACGTAAACACAGTCTCCTTCTCGCCAACAGTTAGCATCTTTAACAGTAAGCCAACCGTGAGCACGTTTTGAACCAGATCTTTGGAGAGCCGAAAAATCATGATTACCTAGCATTGGCGTTAAAGCCTGCTGCATTAAGTCTTGATTGAGAGTATCAAGGTAGTAATGCCAACTTTGATGCTGAATAAACAGGTTGGGTAACTTGGCATTGAAGATTATATAGCGATATCGTCGCCATGAAGCCGAGAATCTGGCGTGCCAATCTAAACTTACTAGCGCAGACTCACACACTAAAATCCCCGAAGACAAATTAGAGTTGAGTACCTTTGCCCACTTGGAGGCAGGTATAGGGCTAGTAGTATCAAAATGGGCTACTTGGGCACAGGCATGAACCCCTGTATCAGTTCTTCCAGCACCATGTAACGTAACTTTGTGATGACAGAGCTTAGTCAAAACATCTTCAACAGTTTGCTGAACACTGGGCTTATCTGCTTGTCTTTGCCAACCATAAAAATTTGTCCCTAAGTATTGAATAATTAGAGCAACTCTTTGATTAACTAAGTTTGGTTCAGCAGTCATGAAGCTTATACCAACTGCACAACAGCCATAGGAGCGTTATCTCCACGACGGCTAACAGTGCGAATGATTCTGGTATAGCCACCTTGGCGATCGCCATAGCGAACTGGAGCCTGCTCAAACAGCAAATCAACTAACTTTCTGACTCTCTCATCATCAGGAGTATCTTTTGGTTGAACTTCAGGTTTTACAGGCTGACCATCTTTTACAGACAAATCAAACAAGTAGCTCAAGACTTGACGACGAGCATGGAGGGAGCCATCCTTAGCAAGCCCAATCATTTTGTCAGCAGTAGCTCGAATTACATCGGCTCTAGCTCTGGTGGTTTTAATTTCACCCCTGAGTAGAAGTTGAGTGGTGAGCGATCGGAGAAGAGCTTTACGCTGGTCGGCAGGCAAGCTCAGTTGGGGGGTACGGCAACGGTGGCGCATAGAATTAGTTGGTAATTGGTTTATTCAAACAAACTTAATCAAATTGCAGCAATTAGCTGGCTTTTTGAGTTTTTTCTTCAGGTAAGGTCAGTCCAAGATGCTGTCTTAAAGCTTCCATTACTTCTTCCGCAGATTTTTGCCCAAAGTTTTTAATCTCTAGTAGATCGTCTTGGCTGTATTTTAATAAATCAGCAACCGTGTTGATTTGAGCCCGTTTAAGACAGTTATAAGCTCTTACAGAAAGCTGCAACTCTTCAATATGAATTTGCTTAGTTTCATCTTCTTCATCCTGTCTCAACTCTTTAGGTGCGACTAGGGTGATTTCTTGTAATGGAGAAAATAAACCAACTAGAATATTTGCGGCTTCACTCAGGGCTTCTTGAGGAGTAAGACTACCATTAGTAGTGATTTCTAAAACTAATCTGTCCTTAAATACGATGTCACCAGAACGAGTATCTTCAACTGTATACTTCACCTTAGTTACGGGCATAAAAATGGCATCAATCTGCAAGAAATCAATTGCCGAGACTTCATCTTTGCTACGATTAATGGCTCTATAGCCTTTGCCCCGCTCCACTTTAAATTCCATTTCTAGAACTGCACCTTCGCAGAGGGTAGCAATATATTGGTTGGGGTTTATCACTTCAATATCTGAAGGCAAGATGAAATCAGCAGTTGTAACTGTGACTGGGCCTCTGGCTACAAGTCGCCCAATCTGGGGTTCAGAGCTGTAGGATTTCAAAATTACTTCCTTCATATTTAGGAGCAAATCCAGCACATCTTCACGCACACCTGGAATGGTAGCAAATTCATGATTTACACCCGCAATCCGTACAGCAGTTACAGCAGCCCCTTCAAGGTTGGATAGCAGTACTCTACGCAAAGCGTTGCCAATTGTAATTGCTTGGCCTCGCTCTAAAGGCTCTAAAACAAACCTACTATATTGGCTGTTAGTTTTGTCTGTATAAGACCCGATGCATTCGACTTGAAAGTTAGCCATATCTATATTAATAAACTCAGGAGAACTGACACCTGTTCGCTAGTATTGGAATACGGTGATTCAAAAAAGTAGCGATCATGTAAAAACTAGGAGCGTTGGCATCATTAAATATGAAGCTTGGCTCAAAGACTTAATCTGGGGGAACTTAATCTGGGAGATTCATGAACAAATTCTTCACTCAGGGAGATTAAAGAAGTTTGCGATCGCAGTATCTATACTCTCCGACGCTTAGGTGGGCGACAGCCATTGTGAGGAATGGGAGTGATATCACGAATGAGAGTGATTTCTAAGCCAGTAGCCTGTAATGCTCTAACCGCAGTTTCTCTGCCAGATCCAGGACCTGAGACCATGACTTCGATCTGACGCATTCCTTGATCCATTGCTCGACGGGCAGCACCTTCGGCGGCAGTTTGAGCAGCAAAGGGAGTCCCCTTCTTAGCACCTTTGAATCCACTGGAACCAGCAGATGCCCAAGAGATTACGTCACCACCAGTATCGGCGATCGTAATAATAGTGTTATTAAAAGTTGATTGGATGTAGGCAACTCCACTGGGAACGTTACGTTTTTGTTTGCGTACTCCTGTACGACGAGTTGGTTGACGAGCCATATTTGTATTGATGTTTTAGATTCTTGAAACTTTTGGGCTTGAAGCTTTGGAGTGGAGTAGTTATTTCTTACTTGGGGCTTTCTTTTTACCTGCCACTGTGCGACGAACTCCCTTACGGGTTCGAGCATTGGTTTTGGTTCTTTGACCTCTAAGAGGCAAACCTAATCTATGTCTTCTCCCTCTGTAGGTACCAATATCGATCAAGCGTTTGATGTTAAGTCCTTCCAAACGACGAAGATCGCCTTCTACTTGATAATTTGTCTCTACTTCTTGGCGTAATGAAGTGATCTCAGTATCACTGAGGTCTTTAACCCTAGTATCAGGGTTTATATTGGTCGCTTCTAATATCGCTTGAGCACTAGGTAACCCAATGCCAAATATGTATGTCAACCCAATTTCGATGCGCTTATCCCTAGGAAGGTCAACGCTTGCAATGCGAGCCACTAATACTTATCTCCCCTTGCTTTTATAAATTATTACTATTTAGTTTAATCCAAATAATTAAGTATTCGGACAAAAATACAGCGAACTCTATAATATATGCACAGAGTGGTATTGTGTCAACTTTATTTCAAAGTTTGTTGAAAACTTAGCTAAATGTTTTGATTACAGCTTTTGATCTGGGAGGATTTCTGAAATTTTATTACCATAATTGAGAGCTAGGAAATTAGGGGCGATCGCCAAATATCAATAAACTAAGTTACTTAAAGTCTCAGATAAATATTTCTGATAAAGAACAGATAAAACCAAGAAGAATGCCCGAAGTTAGCTCGTCATTTTTGGAGAGAGTTCGCTCTAGTGTAAGTGAGCCACTATTATCAGGGCGATAAATCTCAATTTGTTCATGTCGCCAATCCACAATCCAATATTCCATTACCTGCTCACGGCTGTAGAGTTTTAGTTTGACATCACGATCTCGCCGTTTATCTTCTTTGCCATAGGATAAAACCTCAATCACTAAATCTGGGGAACCCTGAAAATGCCCCGAATCATCTAAAAGTTCCGACAGGCGACTATTACTTACCCACACCAAATCAGGAATTACGTTATCAGAATCCGAATAAATTAGCCCAGGGGTTGCTACGATCGCTCCCAAATTAGTCTCGTCTGACCACCTCTGAATCTGACAGATTAGATTTGTTGCAACCTTCTGATGTCTAAAATGTGGTACTTTCGTCACAAACAATTCTCCATCAATAATTTCATAACGATTCCACTCATCGTAGGGCAGAGTTTCTAAGTCTGTTTCTAAGTCTTTAGTTGTCCAACGTTTGATAATTACTGCTTGAGTCATTAATTTAACTGCGAGAAGGTTTAAATCTGAGTGACTATAAAATTTTAACTTATCCTAATTTCTAGGTATGATTTGAAATTAATACATCTAATTTAAAATCATTCATGGCAATTAAAGTAGGAATCCTTGGCTTTGGCGGTTTAGGACAGGCAGCAATCAAGTTATTAAGCACAAAACAGGAAATGCTCTGTGTCGCCCTTGCCGATCAAAAAGGTTATGTATATGCTGCTGAAGGTATAGATGTAAATACAGCGATCACCACCTATCAAGAAAAAGGCTCAGTTGGTTATTTAGAATCTGGAGTTTTGAGCGATCGCAGTATTAATGAGTTAATTACCAATCCTGACAACAATGTCGATGGATATTTCCTAGCATTACCAAACTTACCCAATACCTTCATGGCAAGTGTAGCTAAGGATTTTATAAGTTCTGGGTGGCAAGGGGTTTTAGTAGATGCCATTAAGCGCACCAGTGCCGTTGAGCAACTTATAGATTTATCTGAGGATTTGCAAAAAAGTAATATTACCTACATGACTGGCTGTGGAGCTACCCCAGGATTATTAACGGCAGCAGCAGCGATCGCAGCCCAAAGCTTTGCCGAAGTCCATAAAGTTGAAATTCAATTTGGGGTGGGTATTGCCAATTGGTCTGCCTATAGAGCAACCATTCGCGAAGATATTGCCCATATGTCAGGCTATACCGTAGATATTGCTCAAGCGATGACGGATCGAGAAGTGGAAGCTTTATTAGATCGAACCAATGGGCTAATTACCCTAGAAAATATGGAACATGCTGATGATATTTTGTTGGAAAGATTAGGTATTTGTAGCCGCGATCGCGTGACTGTGGGCGGTGTAGTTGATACTCGTAATCCTAAAAAGCCTCTTAGTACTAATATGAAGCTCACGGGTAGAACCTTTGAGGGCAAAATTTCGACCCATACCTTTACCCTCGGCGATGAAACTAGTATGGCGGCAAATGTCTGCGGTACTGCCTTTGGCTATCTCAATGCGGGTAAGGCTTTCCACCAAAAATCTATTCATGGGCTTTTTACCTCAGCGGAAGTAATGCCTATATTTGTGAGGTAATTTTTCAAGAACTGAAGTTTTAAAATACTGAGTGAAGTTTTAAAATACTGAGTATAGATGCTAAAATGCGGATCGCTCAAAATTTTGCGTTTTCCCTAACCAAAAATTTTCCTAAACAATTTCGTAAATAAACTGTGGCACCTTTACAACAACAAAAAATTCGGATTCGCTTAAAAGCATTCGATCACAAACTTCTAGACGCATCCTGCGAAAAAATTGTCGATACTGCTAATCGTACCAATGCAACAGCGATCGGTCCCATTCCGATGCCAACCAAAAGACGCATTTATTGCCTACTGCGATCGCCCCACGTGGATAAAGATTCCCGTGAACACTTTGAAACTCGGACTCACAGCCGCATTATTGACATCTATCAGCCCTCTGCTAAAACTATTGATGCTCTGATGAAGCTTGACCTTGCCTCTGGTGTAGATATTGAAGTTAAATTGTAAATCTCGTTAAATTTCAAGTCTTTGGTTACACTTTGCTTCAAAATAATGAAGTAGTAATCAAGGTTTGTCATGAAAATATTATTTGCAGCAGCAGAAGCAGCACCAATTGCGAAAGTTGGCGGTATGGCTGATGTCGTGGGCGCACTCCCCGCGGTGCTTCGGAAAATGGGGCATGATGTTCGCATTATAATGCCCTATTACGGTACTCTGCCTGACAAGCTGCCCGAAAAGCCTGAGTGGGTATGGAAAGGCTATGCCATGTTCCAATCCTTTGATATATTTCAAACTGTATTACCTGGGACTGATGTTCCGCTTTATTTGGTGGGGCATAATTCGTTTCTGCCATCACGGATTTATTATGGCGATGATGAAGACTGGAGATTCACCCTATTTGCGAATGCCTCTGCAGAATTTTGCTGGAATCACTGGAAACCCCATTTAATCCATTGTCATGATTGGCATACAGGGATGATTCCCGTCTGGATGCATCAGACTTCAGATATTGGGACTGTGTTTACAATCCATAACCTCGCTTATCAAGGTCCTTGGCGGTGGCGGCTAGAGCAGATGACTTGGCTCCCTTGGTATTTTCGTGGTGATAATACGATGTCGGCAGCATTGCAATTTGCCGATCGAGTTAATACCGTATCTCCTACCTACGCCAAACAAATTTGTACTGCTGCATACGGTGAGGGTTTAGAAGGGATATTATCTTATCTATCACCAAAGGGGATTTTAAATGGCATTGATGTTGACTCAACCAACCCTAGCACTGATAAGTATTTAGCCAAAAACTTTGACCTTAAGACCTTAGAAGATCGAGTAGCCAACAAAATTGCCCTTCAAGAAGAAATTGGGTTACAGGTTAATAAGTCTGCTTTCCTTGTGGGTATGGTAACAAGACTAGTAGAGCAGAAAGGTTTAGATTTGCTGATTCAAGTTTTGGATCGATTTTTATCCTATACCGATGCTCAGTTTGTGATTTTGGGTACAGGCGATCGCTATTATGAAACCCAAATGTGGCAGATTGCTTCTAAGTTCCCAGGCAGGATGTCGGCACAGATTTTATATAATGCTGCCCTCTCCCAGAGAATCTATGGTGGTACGGATGCTTTTCTGATGCCCAGCCGCTTTGAACCCTGTGGTATTAGTCAAATGGTAGCTTTAAGGTATGGCTCTGTCCCAATTGTGCGAAGAACAGGTGGACTGGTGGATACGGTACAACATCATGTTCCGAGTTTGCATCAGGGTAATGGCTATTGTTTCGATCGCTATGAACCCCTAGATCTCTATACCTGTATGATTCGGGCATGGGAAGGATTTTCCTATAAAGAGCCTTGGCAAGAGTTACAGGAACGGGGCATGGCGGGAGATTTTAGTTGGGATACCTCGGCAAAGCAATATATTGAGCTATATCGTTCGATTCCAGGGATGGAGTTTGCTTAATATAGGGAGTTATAGTAGCAGTCAAGTTACTTAGTTCGGGGTTAAGGGGTGGAACCCCTTTATGGGGCGCAGCCCCACACGCCCAATTAATCAAAATGTCCTAATTATAAAGACCACGACTATATATGCTGCGATCGCTTGGACTTATTAAGAATTGGATTTATTAAGAATTAGTATGATCCTCAACCTACCACAGCTAAGAATCTACTCGTCTACGGAAATTTGTAATCTCCTCAGATCGGGTAATTCTACAAGCTCTTTCTCTGTAACCTTAAGGGCGGAGAGGGGGATTCTTAGGGGCTGTTCGATCCAGCAACTAGCGATCGGTAGGGTTTGTTCTAAATCATCCAAAGGTCTAGGGATTACCATTACCGCATTTAATTCACCAATGCGCTCCGCTTCTTGCATTCCTGCTTCTACAGCCATGGCAACATCTGCCACCGAGCCACGAATAATGACTGTGCATAGCCCTGCTCCGATCGTTTCGTAAGCGGATACTTGAACTTCTGCGGTCTTGAGCATCGTATCCGCAGCCCCAACCATCGCAGGAAAGCCACGGGTTTCTAATAGCCCGATCGCCATGTTACTCAAACGACTAATCCCATCCCCACGAGCTAGTTGCATTAACCGACTATTGATGGGTAAAACTGCTTCGAGATTGGCTAAAGGTCGAGGAATAACAAGGCTAGAGATCAACTGTCCAAATTGTTCGGCACTTTCTGTACCCGCATCGACGGCAAGGCGCACATCCGAAATTCCACCCCGCACGATCGCCGTACAATAGCCACTTCCAATTTTTTCATACCCGACAAGACTGACATTAGCAGATTTGAGCATCATATCCGCCGTGCCTACGATCGCTGGAAAACTCCGAGTCGATACTAAGCCCAACGCCATATCCCGATAATCATTTAACTGCCGATCTGCCATATATTCCTTAACGTGAGAATCTAAAAGTGAGAATCTACTGATAGCATACTTCTAATTAATACTCTAAGGGTTTTGCCAGAATAATTCATGCTTACAAGTACCCGAAATCCACTGGTAAAAAATCTAAAGCAACTGGGGCTAAGTTCTAAAGCTAGACGCACGCAACAATTATTTTTAGTTGAAGGTACCCATGCCCTGATCGAGGCGATCGCTACTAGTTATCCTTTAACTACAATTTGTTATACCGAAAACTGGCGAGATACCTATCCAAATTTATACGCTACCTTTGCATCGGATACGGAATGCCCAACAGAATGCTTACTGGTTAGCTCTGAAGTTTTGGCGGCGATCGCAACTACAGTTAATCCTGATGGCGTAATTGCTGTGGCTCCTATGCTTGGGGAACAGCCTGTAACTATAAATAAATTAGGATTGGCATTGGAATCCATTCAAGATCCAGGAAATTTGGGAGCAATTATCCGTTCTGCCGTAGCAGTGGGAATTGATGGCTTATTAGTTAGTGGTGACAGTGTGGACTTAACCCATCCCAAAATCCTCAGAGCCACGGCGGGGCAATGGTTTCGCTGTGCAATGCAATCTGTGGCAAATTTGGCTGGAGAAATTAAAAAATTACAAGCTCAAGGAATTAGAGCGATCGCCACTTTACCCGATGCCAAAATTACCTATTGGGATCTGGATTTTACACAACCGAGCTTGATCCTACTGGGAAATGAGGGACAGGGATTATCTTCGGAACTAATTTATTTGGCTGATGAAGCTGTAAACGTTCCCCTAAGTAATGGCGTGGAGTCATTCACATTGGCGAAAATCCTTGTGTTTTAAGTCTTAACTAGATCTCATCAGAACGGTTGTAATCTTTATAAAACAGTTAACATAAACTAAATCTTCCCTGCTAAAACTTAAAGTCATGAGCGCAGAGATTAATTTTGATGGTTATTTAAGATCGCTAGTAAGTAAATACGAGCAAGATCAGCATACCCACACGGATGCAATAAGTTTGTTTGATTCTGGTTTGATGCTACAAGTGGGAGCATCCCAGTTTGGACTAAGCATAAATACTTAAGTATGGAGAATTACTGAGATATACACAGCGAAGTCTTAGAATCCGAGAGACATTCTTGCGATTCCAACTCGCTCCGCTAATTTTAACTCGAGCCGAAATTTGCTTGATTTTTGATTCAACTGAACCTGAACCTATTG